>Ga0209594_1000444_pt1 | contig 25437 bp, 22 predicted proteins | sample AshMeaCrysSpring_FD_184126 | JGI IMG/M metagenome (GOLD analysis project Ga0209594, IMG submission 184126) | Groundwater microbial communities from Big Spring, Nevada to study Microbial Dark Matter (Phase II) - Ash Meadows Crystal Spring... | ecosystem: Environmental > Aquatic > Deep subsurface... | reverse complement strand
TCGCCAAGCTCAAGCACCTCATGCGCAACGAAGCGCCGCGAACCGTCGAGGCCACATGGCGAAAGGTCGGTAATCTCCTCGATCTCTTCGCTCCCGAAGAATGCGCCAACTATCTCAGAAACTCAGGCTATGCTTCCGTCTAAAATCGGCAGGCTCTAGGGCGTTTTCCGATCAAGTGGATACCGGTTGATCGAAAGAAAATGCGATAAAACAAAAAGATAGAGCGGTCGACCTGATTCAATCAGGTCGGAAACCGCTCTAGAGCATTTTGAAGTGAATTTGCATTCACTTCATTCGCTCTATCTTTTTGTTTTATCGCAGTTTCGCTGACGCGGTCCTGCGGTTCGCTTCGCGGACCTTCGGTTCTTCACGCGAACCGGTATCAACGATACTTGAAAATGCTCCAGATATCATGATCCGGCGATGATTTTATACATCTGGCCGGGGATGAGTGCTTCATCGGCCCCAAGCCCGTTGATGAGCAGAAACTGCTCCAGCGCCTTGGGGATATCCTGCATATGCGCCGCAACAATATCCTCCGCCCGCGTGCCGATATCGGCCTTCGCCAGCCGGATGCGCAAGGGGCGGATCGCCTTCGCCTCTTCCGGGTCGAGGCGGCGGAAACTTTGCGCGGAGGCCATGAAGGCGGCATCCAGCTCGGCATTGAAGCCCTGCGCCGCGTAAATCAGCCGGTAGAGATAATCCCCCGCGCGGATGAGAACGATGCGGAACGCCCAGTCCTGCCCGCGGGCAAGCCCCGTTGCCGCCGGAAAGCCGCTGATGCTGGTTTCGGTGAGATCACCCACCGGCACCCCCTCGATGGGGGTGGCGGCAAGCTGGGCGGTGAGGCCGGAGAACGCCGCCGCCTCCACCCTGCTGGAATCAAACCGCATCGCCTGTTTCGCACCGCTCGTGACACCCAGAACCGCATTGGGCGTGTTTTCCAGCATGAAGCCTTCGGGCGCATCAAAAACAAAGCGCAGGCGCGGATGATAGAAGCGCTGGCCGCGAATAACCCCCTGCATCGGGTCTTCGCCAAAGGTCATGCCGGAAATCGCGGCAAGCCAGCGCGTGCGGTCCGCTTCGCCAAGGCCGGGCGCACCATATTGCCGCGCAACCTGCAACGCATGTGCGATGCGTTCCGGCGTTGGCGGGTGGGTGGAGAGAAGGTCGGCCTTGTCCGGCGGCTCGATGCCCGCCCGCAAATGCCCCGCCCGATCCAGCGCTTCAAGAAACCGTGTTGCGCCATAAACCTCATACCCCGCACGGGCGATGGCCCGGACGCCGATTTCATCCGCTTCCAGCTCCTGCTGGCGTGAAAAGCTCGCAAAGGCGATGCGGGACTGGTCGCGCATGAACTGGCTGGCGCCGGGGTTATCGAGAACCTCCGTCATCACCCGGCTGACGAGCACCGAGCGGCTTTCGAGCTCCGCCCGCTCCATCGCGTGGCGGCGGAGGACATGCGCGCTCTCATGCGCGATGACGGAGGCGATCTCCGCCGTATCATTCGCCAGCGCCAGCACCCCGCGCGTGAGGTAAACATAGCCATTGGGCAAGGCGAAGGCGTTGATGCTGGGGGAATTGAGCACGGTGATGGTATAAGCTTCATTCGGCCTGTCCGAGACGAGGCGCAGCCGCGCCCCCATTTCATCGAGCACGGTTTGGGCAGCAGGGTTGGTGTAAATCCCGCCAAACCCGGCGATGAGGCGTTTATGCTCCCGCTCCAGCGCCGAACCGGGCTCGGGCGCAGGCGCGCTGCCCGGCCATTCCACGCGCGGCGCTTCAACCGGCGGAATGCTGAGCATGTCATTCACACAGGCAGCCAGCAGAAGGGCGAGGCCCGCGCTCATCACACCGTGCAAAAGAAGGCTCTTTCCAGTCCTTGCGGTCATGGGCAGCTTGTATCCAGCTTCACGGGAGAACACTCCCTTCATGTAACCTATGGATATGATCGCGGGTTTCAATCCGCAATCGCTGAAGCCCGCCTGCCTCCACAACAACCCGCGCGATGATGACATCGCCGCGCGCAAGGGTAATAGCCCGCATCGCTTTCTGGGTGATCGACACCGAAAGGCCACGCCGTGCTAGCGGCGAGACCTCCAGAAACGAGACCTGCAGAAACGTGAGGTTGCGCCAGGGTTTGACGCCATGAAGCCGCCAGCGCGCGACGAGGCGCAGCCCGAATTGCGCGGCAGGATCGGCCTGAACCCGCCTCAATCGCGCCGCCTGCGCGCGCGGTGCCCAATAACCGCGCCGTAAAGCAATGGCGATGCCCTCATGTTCCAGCAGGCCCTGCCAGCAGGAACCAATGATCTCACCCGGCCAGAGCGGCACGAGGCCAGCCTCGGCAAGCCCGGCCTGCAACCAGAAGGGGGCATCCCGCCCCGGCTCCTTCACGAAGAGATTGGCCGGAACGCGCCCCCAGCGATCCGGCGGGGCGAGCGCTTTCCATGTCAGGCTCTGGTTTTCCAGCGCAAGCGCGAGGGTTTTCACCAGCATCTCGCGGCGTTTCGGCTCAAGATGATCCGGCCAGAGGAGGCCGGAAAGCGTCAAACGCTGATTATCCACCAGGGTGATCGTGCCATCAAGCGCGATATCCAGCACCTTTATCGGCAGGCTGGCTGCGGGGTCACAAGGGGATGACCCTTGCGCATGGGCGCGGTGGACAAGAGCGCTCAAGGCTATAAAAACAACAAGAAATGCGAATAAACGACCCGGAAAATCGCCCGCGAGGCACGTTCTGATCACCTTGCGGCTTATATAATCTTTATGGTTTCGAGACACATCGCGCACCAAAATGATCCGAAACCGCCACCTTGCTGCATTTTCCTGTCGCAGCAAGCCTTAAGCTCGGTTATAACGCGCCGTGACGTCAAGAAGGATCAAGCTTCGGCCGTTTTTCCAACAATCGGGAAAACTGTCCGGTCGGGTCTCCGTAGCTCAACAGGATAGAGCGCAGGTTTCCTAAACCTGAGGCTGCGTGTTCGATTCACGCCGGGGACACCATTTTCATGCCGCGCGGGCTTCATGCCGCCCTTACCTGCCGCAGGAAGCCCTCCACCTCCTGGCTCAGGCTGCCAGCCTGCGAAAGCAGCCCCTGGCAGGCATCGAGGATCTGCGCGGAAGCCTCGCCCGTCTCCTCCGCCGCACTGGCAACGGCAGCGATATTGGTTGTCACCTCCTCGACAGCACCGGCGGCATGCTCGACATTGCTGGCGATTTCCGCCGTGGCATTGGATTGTTCGCGCATCGCATGCCCGATCGCCAGCGACACCTCGCTGATGCGCGGGATGACGAGGTTGATCTCGCCGATGGTCGAGACCGCATCCCCCGTTGCCGCTTCCACGGCCTCGATCTGGCGGGCGATTTCCTCGGTGGCTTTGGCGGTTTGCCCGGCGAGGCTTTTCACCTCGCTTGCCACCACGGCAAAGCCACGCCCGGCTTCGCCCGCCCGCGCCGCCTCGATGGTGGCGTTGAGCGCGAGAAGATTGGTCTGCGAGGCGATGGAATTGATCACGCTGACGAATTCACCGATCTGCGTCACGGAGGTTTTCAACTGCTCCATGATGGCGGTGCTGCGGCGCGCGCAATTCGCGGCCTCCTCGCTCATGCGCATGGCAGCTTCGGTCTGGCTCGAAATATCCTGCACCGAAGCCGAAAGCTCCTCCGTCGCCACCGCGACCGAGCGGACATTGCTCGTGGTTTCGGTAGAAGCCACCGAAACCCGGCTCACCTGCCCGCTGGTGGTGCGCGCGGTTTCAGACATGGCCTGCGCATTGACGCGCAATTGCTTCGCCGCCGTTGCAACCGAAGCGACAACGGTTGAGACGCTGGCCTCGAATCCGGCAGCAAGCTTTTCCATATCCTGTTTCTTGCGCTGCACCAGAATCTCGTCCTGCGCCGCCTGATTGTCGCGCAGGCTTTTGGCGTCGAGACTCGTCTGCCGGAACACACCCAGCGCGCGCGCCATATGGCCGAGCTCATCCTTGCGCTCGATACCGGGGATGGTGATGGCAAAATCACCCGCCGCCAGCCTGCGCATCACCTCTGTCACGCCATTGATGGGGTTGATGATGGCCCGGCTGGTGAGATAGGCGATCAGCCCGCCGACCAGCACCAGCAGCCCCATGACGATCCACGTATTCCGGGTGGTGTCGCTGATGCGCTGGGTCGCCTCGAGGCTCGCCGCATGCATCAGCATGTTGACCCTTTCGTCAAGTGCGCGGGTGATACCGTTGATATCCTTGATGATGATATTCAGCTCATCGGCGCTTTTGCGCTCCTGCGCTTCGGTTTGCTGCACCTTGAGGCTGGTATATTTCATGATATTGACGAGCGCCTGCTCATAGCGCTTGATGTCGGCGTCACCCTGGCGCGTGAAAAGATTGATCTTTTCAGCGCCATCGGCCTGGTTGATGTTGCGGGCAAGGCTGTGGATGCGCGCCGAATAGCGGGTGATGGTGCGGATCTGCGCGCCAAGCTCCGCGTCTTCAGTGGTATAGCCTGTAATCCAGCGCGCCATGGTGGTTTTACCAGCGTCGAGATTGCCGGTGAAAGCCACGTCATGGTCAACCGCCTGCCCCAGTTCCGCGATCCAGATGCGGAATTCGGCAAGAACCTCCGCTGAAATCGCGCTGACAGGACGGTAGGCACCATCCAGTCTGGCAACATAGAGCAGCTTCTGACGATGCGCTGCCTGCATGGCCTTGAAAGCGCTTTCAAGCGCTGCTCCGCCTTTGTCAAGCCGTGAAAACAGCGCATCAAGCTCATCCAGCTGATGGCCGGGAATGGCAAGATCATCCCCCGGCGCATCACCGCTGACTGCCCGCCGCGCCGCCTGATACTCGGGCGATTGCGAACCGGCACGAAGCTTGATACCAAGCGCCTTGAGCAGCTTGATATTGCGCAGCATGTTCGCTTCCGCCGCGTCAAGCCCTTCGTGAAGCGTCAGATAACGCGCCTGATCAACGTCGATTTCCTGCGCAACATCATGGATGATATTCGCCGTCTTGAACATCGGCATGCCCGTTTCGCTCACCTCCCTGTTGGCAGCCGCAATGGAATCGAGGCTGCCAATGGTTCTGAAGGAAGGAACAATACTCAAGGCTATCATGATGATAAGTCCGAAGGCGATTTTTTGCCTGATGCTGATTTTATCAAATATGGCCATGCTCATCATCCGATAGAGAATCTTCAAGAAACGGGCGCCTTCCCAGGGGAGGGCATCACAGATGCGTCAGATGCCCCAGAACCTCTTCGAGTTCTTCCACCACGGTTTTGAGCAAACCCGGCGCAGGAGCGGTTTTATAGGCCACCAGCGCCGCGCGCGCCGTCAGCGGATGGATGATGCTGTCTGTGGCCGAGGCCGCCATTCCCGTTTGATCGAGCAGGTTGATATCATGCCCCGCCGCCTTGAAGGCCTTGCCCTCATGCCATTGCTCTTCAAAATCGGCGGCAGAGGTTGCGCGCATTTTCTCGATGCTGCCGGCGGTAAAATCGAGGATCGGCTTGTTCTTGGCATCCTTCGCCGCGACTTCCTTGCAAAAATCAGCGCCAATCGTTGCGGCCTTGTCGAGTTTGGCGATCAGGCCGTCGATATCGGCCACGGATTTCGATGCGGCGGCCTTGATGACCTCCTTGATGAGCGCTTCATAGCCAGCCTTGTCGGCTGCAAAAGCGGAAACCGGGAAAAAATGCGCGGCGGAAAGGCTCGCGCTGGCGAGAAGAAATGAACGACGATGCATGGATGCCTCCTTTCAAGGTGAGAGGAGGCTAGCGCCATATCCTTAAAACTTCCTCAAAAATACAATCCCTGATTGAATAATTCATGCCCTTATAAATCGATGAATTGCGTTTAAAATAAGAGGGTTGATCGATTTCACCACTTGAGCACCCTGAAATTTACAACCCAAAATATGTTTTTGAGTGCATCGAACCTTCGGCCTTGCAGCGATAATTATCTTGACGCCCGGCACCGTTTCCCATAGCTCCGGTGGCGGGACAACTCCCCCCAACGGGAGGCGCCCATCTGTAAGGATGGAGATGAGAGAGATGACGAATGCCGCTGTAAAAGCGCCGGCCATCATGCCGCGCTCACCGAATTTTTCCTCCGGCCCCTGCGCCAAACGGCCCGGCTGGAGCCTCAAAGCCCTCAAGGATGCGCCGCTTGGCCGTTCGCACCGCGCGAAGATCGGCAAAGCCAGGCTCAAACAGGCGATCGACCTCACCCGCGCGGTTTTGCAGGTTCCCGCCGATTATAAAATCGGCATCGTTCCCGCTTCCGATACCGGCGCGGTTGAAATGGCGATGTGGTCTTTGCTCGGCGCGCGGCCTTCCACCATGCTGGCATGGGAAAGCTTCGGCGAAGGCTGGGTGACGGATGCGGTGAAGCAATTGAAGCTCACCGATTGCGAGATCGTCACCGCGCCTTATGGCGAACTCCCGAACCTCAAGAAAATCGACACGAAAACCCGCGATATCGTGTTCACATGGAACGGCACCACCTCCGGCGTGCGCGTGCCGGACGCGGAATGGATCGCGGCAGACCGCGAGGGTCTGACGATCTGCGATGCGACCTCTGCCGCCTTCGCGCAGCGCCTTGATTGGCCGAAGCTCGATGTCGTCACCTTCTCATGGCAGAAGGTTCTGGGCGGGGAAGCGGCGCATGGCATGCTCATCCTCTCGCCGCGCGCGGTGCAGCGGCTGGAAAGCTACAAGCCCGCCTGGCCACTTCCGAAGATTTTCCGCCTCACCAAGGGCGGCAAATTGATCGAGGGGATTTTCGAGGGCGAAACCATCAACACCCCCTCCATGCTCTGCGTCGAGGATTATATTGATGCTTTGCTCTGGGCGCAGAAGGTCGGCGGGCTCGATGGCCTCGTCAAGCGCGCGGATGCCAATGCCCGCGCCCTGGCGGCGTTCGTGAAAAAAACCGACTGGATCGATTTTCTCGGCTCGAAGCCGAAAACGCGCTCCAACACCTCCGTCTGCCTCAAATTCACCGACCCGAAGGTGACGGCTTTGAGCGCTGATGCGCAGGCGGCCTTTGCCAAAGCCATCGTTGCCACCTTGGAAAAAGCAGGCGCGGGGCTCGACCTCGGCCATTACCGCGATGCGCCGCCGGGGCTTCGCATCTGGTGCGGTGCGACCGTGCAGACGCGCGATATCAAGGCGCTGATCCCGTGGATCGAATACGCCTTCGCGGTTGAATACGCGAAGCTCTGACGCGCGACCAAAGATCGCTTCAGGCAGTCGGCAATGGGCAATAGGCAGTCGTTTGCTAAAAACCTCCGACTGCCGACTGCCTAAATCCCATTGCCGCTTTCAGGAGACACCCCCATGACCAAACCCCGCGTTCTCATTTCCGACGCCCTCTCCCCCGCCGCCGTGCAGATTTTCAAGGATCGCGGCATCGACGTCACCTTCGACCCCAATCTCGGCAAGGACAAGGACAAGCTCGCCGCGATGATCGGCGAGTATGACGGGCTCGCCATCCGCTCCGCCTCGAAAGCCACCGCGAAACTGCTCGAATCCGCGAGCAAGCTGAAGGTGATCGGCCGCGCGGGCATCGGCGTTGACAACGTTGATATCCCCGCTGCCACCGCGCGCGGTATCATCGTCATGAATACGCCGTTTGGCAATTCCATCACCACGGCGGAACACGCGATTGCGATGATGTTCGCGCTCGCGCGGCAAATCCCGGCGGCTGATGTCTCGACGCAGGCCGGAAAATGGGAAAAGAACCGCTTCATGGGCGTGGAACTCACCGCCAAAACGCTCGGCATCATCGGCTGTGGCAATATCGGCGCGATTGTCGCGCGAAAAGCGCTCGGCATCGAGATGAAGGTCATCGCGTTCGACCCCTATCTCTCGCCCGAGCGCGCGAAGGATATCGGCGTTGAAAAGGTCGAGCTTGAGCAGCTTCTCGCCCGCGCGGATTTCATCACGCTCCACACGCCCTTGACCGAGCAGACGAAGAACATCCTCTCGCGCGAGGCTCTGGCGAAAACGAAAAAGGGCGTGCGCATCATCAATTGCGCGCGCGGCGGCTTGGTGGATGAAGCAGCCCTTGCCGAGGCGATTACGGCAAAACACGTCGCGGGCGCGGCGTTTGACGTCTTCTCCGAAGAACCCGCCGAGGCAAACCCGTTGTTCGGGCTGGAGAATGTCATCTGCACGCCGCATCTTGGCGCGGCAACCAGCGAGGCGCAGGAGAATGTCGCGCTTCAGGTGGCCGAGCAGATGTCGGATTACCTTTTGACGGGCGCGATTTCCAACGCCGTCAATTTCCCCTCGATTTCAGCCGAAGAAGCGCCGAAACTGAAGCCCTTCGTCGCTCTGGGCGAAAAACTCGGCGCGTTTTTGGGGCAATTGACCGAAGCGCCGATCAAATCCATCCGCATCCAGTATGAGGGCGAGGTTGCCAATCTCAACGTCCGGCCCATCACGGCGGCTGCCATTACCGGCGCGCTGCGCCCCTTCCTCCCCGGCGTCAATATGGTCAATGCCCCGATGACCGCGAAGGAAAAGGGCATTCAGGTCGATGAGGTGAAGCGCAACGGCGAGAACGAACACGCAAGCCGCATCTATGTCGAGATAATCGCCGAAGATATGCCGCGCAACGCGGCGGGCACCGTCTATCAGGATGGCGAGCCGCGCATCACCGAAATTCGGGGCATCAAGATGGATGCGGAATTCGCGCCCCACATGCTTTATATCCGCAATGATGATAAACCGGGTTTTATCGGCAAATTCGGCTCATTGCTGGGCGAAAAGGGCATCAATATCGCCACTTTCAACCTCGGGAGAACCGCACCGGGGGGCGATGCCATCTGCTTCGTGGCGGTGGACGCGCCGATCTCGCCCACGGTTCTTTCGGAAATCAACGCCATCCCGCATGTCAAACGCGCGCGCGGTTTGGTGTTTTGAGCAGAAAACGGTAGAATATAGTCATTGCGAGGAAGCCGTAAGGCCGACGCGGCAATCCAGACCCTTGCGCATTCAAACAAAACTGGATCGCCGCGTCCCGCCGCGCTGCGCGCGCGGTTCCTTGCGATGACAAAGGAACGTGTCGCTTTAACAGGATCGACCATCGTCAAAGCCATGATGCCCATCATGGCCTTAAATCATCTTGCATCTCTGCGGATCATCATCAATCATCCGCACAGATTATCGAGGAGAGTGATCATGCGCTCACACATCATCATTCGTGCAAGCTGGGACGAAGAAGCAGCCGTCTGGTATGTTGAAGAAAGCGATATTCCCGGCCTTGCAACAGAGTCAGACACCCTTGAAGGACTAAGCCAGAGAATCAGGGACATCATCCCCGACCTTCTCGAAGGCACGCAAAATATCCCGGATGAACTTGAGCTTGATATCATTGCCCACAAACACGAGCGCGTAAAAACAGCTGCTTGATAAAAGACTGCGACGCTCATTGCTCAAAAACACGCCCCCTCACCCGCGACCGCGTTCGGCGATGAAGATACCGCCAAGAACCAGCACCAAAGCGACGCCGTGATACCAGCCGAACGGCTCGCCGAGAATCCCAACCGCAAGCACCGCGCCGATCACCGGCACGAGATTGGCGAAAAGCCCCGCCCGCCCCGGCCCGATGAGTTCCACCGCGCGCATGAAAAAAATCTGCGCCAAAAAACTCGGGCCAATCGCGACATAGGTGAGAATCAGAAAGCCCTTCAACGTCGGGATATGCGCCTTGCCGAGCATGATCTCGCCAATGAGAAACGGCACTGAAACCAGCGCCGCCACCAGCGCAAGGCCCGCGAAAAACACCAAACCGGGCATGGCGGGCCGCGCCTTGAGCGCCACGGTATAGCCCGCATAGAAGGCGCAGGCGATGATCATCAGGATATCGCCAAAGTTCAGCGCCATCTCCAGGATGCGCTCGAGATGCCCGTGGCTCGCGGTCAGTGCAACACCCAGCAGCGTTACGATGATGCCGAGCATCTGCACCCCACGAATAGGCGTATGATAGGCGAAAAACGCACCGATCAGCACAAAAACCGGGATAGAGCCTTGCAGCAGGGTGAGGTTCACCGCGCTCGTGTAATGCCCGGCCACATACATCATGGCGTTGAAGAGGGTGAAGCCGAACATGCCCATGAGAAGGGTGAAGCGCCAGCGCGCCCTCAAAACCGGCAAGGCGGCCTTCACCTCACCGCGCAAGAACAGCGCGATGAAAAACGCCACCACGAACCAGCGCCCCGCCGTGAGCACCATGGGCGAAATCTCCCCCACGGAGAGCCGCGCGGCAATCGCATTCCCGCCCCAGAGCAGCATGGTGAGGCCAAGCAGCACGTAAGGATTGGAAAAAAGCGGGCGCAAGGCGGCAGGCATCAGGGCGGCGAGCATGGCGAAACCGAAAAAAGCGGGCGGCGAAAAAGGCAAGCGGCGAAAAAGGCAAGAGGCGAAAAAGGAGAGTGGCGAAAAAGGCGAGCGGCATTGCAGCGCGCCACGAAAAGAAGGATAGTTGGTGTTCCGCCCATCATCAAACAGGCTTTACCGATGTCTCTGCGCTTCCTTGTGGTTGAAGGCAATACCCGTGCAACGCGCGAGGCGCATCTGGCAGGCTTTGGCGCTTCGCCGGCCGATCATTACGGCGCGGTTCTGCTGGAGGTCGCGGGAGGGGGGAGCTATGACATTCTCTGCCCGGCAGACCCCGATGCAAGCCTGCCGCATAACAGCGCGCTGAAAGATTATGACGGCGTGGTTCTCACCGGTTCGGCGCTCCATCTCTGGCACGGCGAGCCTGAATCCATGCGGCAGGTTGAGCTTGCGCGCGCGATTTTCAAGGCCAATGTGCCGTTTTTCGGCTCCTGCTGGGGCTTGCAGGTGGCGGCGGTGGCAGCGGGCGGCGCGGTGCATCAAAACCCGCGCGGGCGTGAAATGGGCTTCGCACGCCGCATCGTCCCCAATAGCGCAGGCCGCACCCACCCCCTGCTCAAGGGGCGACCGGAGGCGTATGAAGCGCCCTGCTCGCATCTTGATGAGGTGAAAACCCTGCCGCCTGATGCGACGCTTCTGGCTTCCAACGCGATATCGATGGTGCAGGCGGCGGAAATCCGCCATGAGGGCGGCACCTTCTGGGGCGTGCAATATCACCCGGAATTTACCCCGAACCTCACCGCCTACCTGATCGAACGGCGTGGCGAGACCTTGATCGAGGAAGGTTTGTTTACCGATAAGGCGCAGCATGAAGCCTATGTCGCGGATATCCGCGCGCTGGAAGATAACCCGAAAGCCAGACACGTCGCCTTCCGCCATGGTTTGGGGCCGGATGTGACGGAGCCGGATTTGCGCGTGCTCGAACTCAGAAACTTCATCGAGGCGCGGGTGAAGCCGCATCATGCCGCACGCTGATTTTGCCGTGATGGGGCCGCAATTTCAGCATGATGCGGCATGAAAGCCAGAGCATACAGGCAATTCAAGGATCGTTCCCGTGATAAAAACAGCCTATCGGCAATCTTCCCCCGTTTCTCCGGCAGGCCTGGCCTTTGCCTCGGCCTTGCTGCTCGGCACCTCGCCCCTCGCATTTGCGGCAAACATCGATGCACCATCGCGCATCGAACGCGTGACGCTTTACCCCGATGGCGCGGTCATCACCCGCAGTTTCACGCTTGATCTTGCCGCCGGGAGCCATGAAATCCGGCTTTCGGATTTGCCCGCCTCGCTCGACCCCGCCTCGCTGAAAGTAGAGGGCGGGGCGGATGCGAAAGTGCTGATCAGCGCGGTGGATGTTCAACCCCAGCCGAAAAACCCGCAAAAACTGGCGGAAAACGCCACCAGGCTGAAAACCTTGAAAGAAGCACGCGAGCGCCTGCAGGATAAACTTGACGCGAGCGAAGGCAGAAAGGCGATGATTTTGCGCCTCGCCCAGCCGCAGGAGGGCAAGGAGGCGCGCCTGCTCGATGTCGAAGGCTGGATCAAGGCCTCCGAGGCCGTCGGCAAAGGCTTGCAGGCGGTGAATGAGGAGATGCGCGGCTTGCGCAACGCCCTTGCCCGGTTGGATGAGGAAAGCGCCGCCCTGCAACCGCCCGCTGATGAAGCGATGCCGGAGCCCCTGCGCCGCGTGGTTCTGGCTGTGGAAGCGGGGGCCAATACCAAGGCGAGCCTCACCCTCACCTACCGGGTGGAGGGCGCAAGCTGGCAACCGGTTTATGAGGCGCGGCTTGAAACGCGCGGTGCGAAACCCGCGCTTGAGATAACGCGCCGTGCGCTTGTTCAGCAGAAAACCGGCGAGGATTGGGCAGATATCGCGCTGCGCCTGTCAACGCTCGCGGTAGCGCGTGGCACCGCAGCGCCGCCCCTGAGCGGCGAGCGCATCGGCTTTGACGAGCCGCCTCGCCCCATGCCGATGGCGCGGATCGAGGTGCAGCAGAAAGCCGACATGGCGATGCGGCAGGCGGCTCCCTTTGCCGTCGAGGAACCCGGCGCACCGGTTGAAGCAACGCCCTATCAGGCCGAATTCGTGGTGCCGGGGCGCATCAGCCTGCCTTCGGGCGAGGGAGAGAAAAACCTCCGCCTCGCGCAGGAGAGCATCGAGCCGCGCCTGACGCTCAAAACCGTGCCCGTGCTCGACCCCACCGCCTATCTTGAGGCGGGCTTCACGCTGAAAACCGACGCGCCTTTGCTGGCGGGCGAGGTTTCCCTCACCCGTGATGGCGCGTTTATCGGCAAGGCCAATGTTGAACAGGCCGCGCCGGGTGCGCCGATCCGGCTCGGCTTTGGCGCGGATGACCGCATCAGCATCAAGCGCGTGCCGGTGAGCCGCGAGGGGAAGGAGCCGAACCTTCTTGGCTCAACCCGATCGGATGAGGTACGCTTTCGCGTCGATGTCACCAATCTGCACGGCTTTCCGGTGGAAATCAGCATTCTCGAACGCCAGCCGGTGAGCGAGGAGCAGCTGATCACGGTGGAGCGCCTGCCGGATATGACAAAGCCCGACCTTGAAACGGTGGAGGATCAGCGCGGGGTATTCGCCTGGCTCGCAACCCTCAAACCGCAGGAGATGAAGCGTTTCACCAATGCCTATCGCCTGCGCTGGCCGCAGGGCAAAACCACACGCATCACGCCTTTGCCGTAAAGCGCGGGCCTTTTGCACCGGCCAAAGCGCGTGCGCATGCCATTAAGGCTTTACCCGCCCCTTCGCATTGTTTATCCCGTGACGGGAGAGCATGTTTGAAGGATCAGGATCGATTATGGCCAATGTCGTGGTTGTTGGCGCTCAATGGGGCGATGAAGGCAAGGGCAAGATCGTCGATTGGCTCTCCGAGCAGGCCGATATCGTCGTGCGCTTTCAGGGCGGGCATAATGCCGGGCATACCCTGGTCATTGACGGCGTGACCTATAAATTGAGCCTTTTGCCCTCCGGCATCGTGCGCGGCGGCAAGCTCTCCATCATCGGCAATGGCGTTGTGGTCGATCCTTTCGCGCTGATCGACGAAATCGAGCGTTTGCGTGGTCAGGGTGTCACCATCACGCCGGAGGTGTTGAAGCTTGCGGATAACGCGACGCTGATTCTCCCGCTGCACCGCGAACTGGATGGTTTTCGCGAGAATGCGGCGGCGGGCACGAAAATCGGCACCACCAAGCGCGGCATCGGCCCGGCTTACGAAGACAAGGTCGGCCGCCGCGCCATCCGCGTGCGCGACCTTGCCGAACCCGATGCCCTTCAGCCGAAAATCGAGCGGCTTCTCGCGCATCACAACGCGTTGCGGCGCGGGCTGGGGCTTGATGAGGTGGATGCAGCCGGGCTTCTCGCGCTCCTGAAAGAGATCGCGCCGAAGGTTCTGCCCTATATGGACCGGGTCTGGGATGTGCTGGCCAGCGCCCGCAAGGAGGGCAGGCGGATCTTGTTCGAGGGCGCGCAGGGCGCTCTTCTTGATATCGACCACGGAACATACCCTTACGTCACCTCCTCCAACACGGTGGCCGGGCAGGCGGCAACGGGCTCGGGGCTTGGCCCTTCGGCCATCGGCTATGTTCTGGGCATCGTGAAGGCCTATACAACGCGCGTGGGCGAAGGCCCCTTCCCCACCGAATTGATGGATGACACGGGCAAACGCATCGGCGAACGCGGCCGCGAATTCGGCACCGTGACGGGGCGCCCGCGCCGCTGCGGCTGGTTTGACGCCGTTCTCGTGCGCCAGACCATCAAAACCTCCGGCATTGACGGCATCGCCCTCACCAAGCTCGATATTCTCGACGGGTTCGAGAGCCTTCAGGTCTGCACAGGCTATCAGCTTGATGGGATGGTGATCGATTATCTCCCGGCGAGCGAATCGGCACAAAAGCGCCTCGTTCCGGTGTATGAAACCATTCCCGGCTGGCCCGGCACCACGGCGGGCGCACGCTCCTGGGCCGATTTGCCGGCAGAGGCGATCAAATACGTGCGGCGCGTTGAAGAATTGATCGGTGCACCGGTCTCGCTCCTCTCCACCAGCCCGGAGCGGGACGACACCATTCTTGTCAAAAACCCGTTCGAGGCGTGATATGGCGGATTATACCCCGCTTCTGAAGCGTGCGGTCGAGGCGCTGGCGGAGAAGACGCCGGAAGCCCGCGCCGCCGTCTACGCGCGGGCACGCGAGGCTCTGGGGCACCATCTTGCAACACGTCAGCCGCCGCTCGATGATATAGCGGTCAAGACAGAAGAAGCCGCCTTTGAGGAGGCCGTGGCGAAGATCGAACGGGATCATGCGCCTGCTTTTGCCGGGGCCGAGCCTCTCCGGGGCAGGGATGCACCACTTGACATGATCGAGCCGGTGGATGGCAGGCCCTTCGCGCCGGATGATGCGGCAGAAGCGCCCGTGCTTGAGGTTTCGCTGCCAAACAGGATGGAAAGGCCACGCCTGCCCACCGCCGGTGAACAGGAAAAATCGCACCGCAGCCGCATCTATTTCGTCCTTGGTGGCGTCATCCTCCTGTGCGGCATGGGGGCTGTCGCCCTGGTCAATCGTGAACCGGCGAGCCACTACAAGGCGGCAGAAAACGTCAGGGCCATGGCTGCGGAAGATCAATCGAAGCAGGAAGGCCGCTTGGGCGCGGCAGAAACCGCTGCGCCGGAGCAAAATCCGCCGCCGCGCGTGGAACAGCAAGCCAGCCGCAGCGAACAGGAACAATCCGTCCAGATCGGCAGCCGCGCCTTCATGGTTCTGGAAGGCACCGGCACGGCCCCCGGCCAGTTCGAAGGATCAGCGGCATGGCGTCTCATGCCAGACCCTGCGGGTAAAAGCGGGGCCAAGGCCATTCGCATTGATGTCGCCTTTGACGCGGCCGGGCTTTCGGCTGATCTCACATTGGCACAGAACACGGATGCCAGCCTGTCAGCCTCCCATACCTTGCTCGTGGCTTTCAGCCCCAGGGGCAGCATGCCTGCCGTGCGCGACCTGAGCCCGATTGAATGGCGTGAGCGCGAAAATCAGGCCGGGGTGACCTTTGCCGGGCTCGTTGTGCCGATTGCGGATAACCTCTTCATGGTCGGGCTCGACAAAAGCGACTATGCGAAAACCCGCAATATCGAGCTTCTGCGCAATCTCAAATGGATGGTGTTTGAAATCCGCCTCGCCAATGGCAAACGCGGCGCCATGCTGATCGAAAAAGGCTCAACCGGCGATCGCGCCGTGGCAGATGCGCTGGCACAGTGGAAATGAACGCGCAAAACCATGTGACCTCGGCGCTCATCCCGTAATACCAAAGAGCATTGAAAATGACTCTTTGGTATTCGTCACGAAAATATCTTATCCCTTGATAAAAATAAGATATTTTCGTTCCCTTCAATGGCCTTATGCGTCAGCATCCAAGGCCATTGGTATAACACGCGCATGATGCATGGCGATGCGCCGGGCTTCAATGGCGCTTTCAGCCGGGTTTTCACCCGAAAACAGCCATTCACCGAGTGCAATGAACTCCGTTCCGGTTTGCGCAAGCGGCGCGAGCGCATCCATATCCGGCGCATAGGCAACGCAGGGCACGGTGAAGACCTCCGCCCACCAGCCCGCGCGCTCCAGAGTTTGCGTGAGGGGCGGGAGCGAGCCATCCGCGCGCGGCTCACCGAACATCAGGTAATCAATATCCTTCTCGCCAAGCTCCATCGCGTCATGCCGGGCGCGCAGGCCGCCAACCCCGATGATGCGCGTGGGTTTCAGGCCTTCAATCGCCCCCGCCAGCGCGGCGTGCTGGCTGATATGCGCGCCGTCAAGCTCCAGCCTTGCGATGAGGCGCGGGTCATCCGGGCACTCGATCAGGCAGGCGACGCCTTTCGCCTGCACCCTCTCGCGTAAAACCGGCACCATTTGCTTCAGGCGCGCGTCATTCGCCGCTTTGAAGCGCAGCAGAACCACCGAAAACACGCCGGTTTCGAGCAAGGCATCGAGCTTCGGCCTGAAGGCCTCCGCATCCTCGATCAAGGGCGTGAGGAGAAAAAACTGCGCAACCATGGGAGCCTGACATGAGCATGCTTCGATAAAGTGGAAGCCGGTTTATCGATAAAAGCATGCGAAAAAGAAAAGATGAAAGCAGGATGTCAAACACATCCTGCTTTCAGGAGAGATAAAAGCCCTTACCCGATCTTCGGGTCGAGCGCACCTTTTGCGTAAAGCCTCGCCATATCAGCAAGAGGAATAACGCGCTTGATCTTGCTGGCCTGCCCCGCCGTGCCGAAATCCTCGAACCGGGCCTTGCAGAGTTTGGTCATCGCATCCATCGCCGGTTTGAGGAATTTGCGCGGGTCGAACTCGCTGCGGTTTTCAGCAAGAATTTTGCGCACCTGCCCGGTCATCGCCATGCGGCAATCCGTGTCGATGTTGATCTTGCGCACGCCATGCCTGATGCCGCGCTGGATCTCTTCCACCGGCACGCCCCAGGTCGGCTTCATCTCGCCGCCATGGGCGTTGATGATGTCCTGCAACTCCTGCGGCACGCTCGAAGAGCCATGCATCACAAGATGCGTATCGGGCAGTTTCTGATGGATTTCCTCGATGACATGCATGGCCAGCACCTTGCCATCGGGCTTGCGTGTGAATTTATACGCACCATGCGAGGTGCCCATGGCGATGGCGAGGGCATCGACCCTGGTTTCCTTGACGAATTTCACCGCTTCATCCGGGTTGGTGAGAAGCTGGTCATGGCTCAGCGCGCCTTCCGCGCCATGCCCGTCTTCCGCTTCGCCCATGCCGCTTTCGAGGCTGCCGAGAACGCCAAGCTCACCTTCGACCGAAATACCACCGAGATGCGCCATATCCGTCACGGTTCTGGTGATGCCGACGTTATAGGCCCAATCCGCCGGGGTTTTGCCATCGGCCTTGAGCGAGCCATCCATCATCACCGAGGTAAACCCGGCCTGAATCGCGCTCATGCAGGTGGCGGCCCCATTGCCATGGTCAAGATGCACGCAAACCGGGATATGCGGGTACATCTCCGTCACGGCATCCATCATGTGCTTCAACATGATGTCATTGGCGTAGGAGCGCGCGCCCCGGCTCGCCTGCATGATCACGGGGCTGTCTGTCGCATCCGCCGCCACCATGATGGCGAGCGCCTGTTCCATATTGTTGATGTTGAAGGCGGGCACGCCGTAATCCTGCTCGGCGGCGTGATCAAGAAGCTGGCGAAGGGTGATGCGGGGCATGGGACACTCGTTTCATCAAGGTTTGGTCAAAAGGGCATAACGTCAATCATCGGGTCAGCGCGGCAACCCCCGGCAATTCCTTGCCTTCCATCCATTCGAGGAAAGCGCCGCCTGCGGTGGAAACATAGCTCATCTCATGAGCCATCCCGGCATGGTTGAGGGCTGAAACCGTATCGCCCCCGCCTGCCACCGCGACGAGCGCACCTGCGCTGGCGCATTTCGCCGCCGCTTTGGCGACCATAACGGTCGCGGCATCAAAGGGCGCGAGTTCGAAAGCGCCGAGCGGGCCATTCCAGACCAGCGTCTTCATATCGCCCAAAGCGCTGATGATGGCGCCCGCCGCTTGCGGCCCTGCATCGAGCATCATCTCGTCGGCGTGAATATCCTCGACCATCGCCACGCGATGGGGCGGGTTGGCGCGAAATTCCTTCGCCAGAACGCCGTCGATGGGCAGGAGAATGGTGCAGCCCGCCGTTCTGGCCCTGGCTTCGATGGCGCGTGCGGTTTCCACAAGATCATGCTCGCACAGGCTTTTGCCGACAGTGACGCCGCGCGCGGCAAGAAACGTATTCGCCATGCCGCCGCCAATCACGAGGCAATCGACCTTCGCAACAAGATTGCCGAGAAGATCGAGCTTGGTCGAAACCTTCGCGCCGCCGACAATCGCCATCACCGGGCGCTGCGGCGCGCCAAGCGCTGCATCGAGCGCGCGGATTTCCGCTTCCATCGTGCGCCCGGCATAGCTTGGCAGAAGCCGCGCGATCCCCTCGGTCGAGGCATGGGCGCGATGGGCGCAGGAAAACGCGTCATTCACATAAACATCACCCAGAGCCGCGAGCGCCTTGATGAAGGCGGGGTCGTTCTTCTCCTCGCCCTTGTGAAAACGCGTGTTTTCCAGGCAGAGGATATCGCCGGGCTTGAGCACCTTGATCGCAGCTTCCGCCACGGAGCCAATGCAATCTGCCGCAAAAGCGACCGGCTTGCCGAGCCGCGCCGCCAAAGCTTCGGCAATGGGGGCGAGGCTTTCAGCGGCATTCGCGCGCTCGGCAAAGGTTTCGCCTTTGGGCCGCCCGAAATGCGCGAGCAAAATAACCTTGCCGCCGCGCTCCATCAGACTGGTGAGCGTGGGCAGGATACGCTCGATGCGGGTTTGATCGCTCACGCGGCCCTTGTCCATCGGCACGTTGAGATCAACGCGCACGAGAATGCGTTTCCCTCGCGGGTCAAGATCATCGAGGGTTTTGAACGTGGTCATGGTCAGATCAGCCGCGCTATCGCTACCGCCGTATCGGACATGCGGTTCGAGAAGCCCCATTCATTGTCATACCAGGTGAGGATGGAGCAGAGCGTGCCGCCCATAACCTTCGTCTGATCCATGTGGAAAATGCTCGAATGCGGGTCATGGTTGAAATCTGACGAGACATTGGGGTGGAGCGTGTAGCCGAGAATGCCCTTGAGCGGGCCATCCGCCGCTGCCTTGATCGCGGCGTTGATCTCGTCCTTCGTCGTGTCACGTCTGGCGATGAATTTGAGATCAACCACGGAAACATTCGGCGTCGGCACGCGGATCGACATGCCGTCGAGCTTGCCATTCAGCTCCGGCAGAACGAGGCCCACGGCTTTTGCCGCGCCGGTGGAGGTCGGGATCATCGAAAGCGCGGCGGCACGGGCGCGGTAGAGGTCTTTATGCATCGTATCGAGCGTCGGCTGGTCGCCGGTATAGGAATGGATCGTCGTCATCATCCCGCGTTCGATGCCGATGGCTTCATTCAGAACCTTGGCGACCGGGGCGAGGCAATTGGTGGTGCAGGAGGCGTTCGAGACAACGAGATGCGCTTTCGTCAGCTTGTCATGGTTCACGCCGTAAACCACCGTGAGATCCGCGCCATCCGCCGGGGCGGACACGAGAACCCGTTTCGCGCCCGCCTCAAGATGCGCCGCCGCCTTGTCGCGCGCGGTGAAAATACCGGTACATTCGAGCGCGATATCCACGCCGAGCGCGGCATGCGGCAATTCCGCCGGGTTGCGCACCGCCGTCACCGTGATCGGGCCGGTGCCGACATCAATCGTGTCGCCGGAGACGATGACAGTGCCGCCAAAGCGGCCATGAACACTGTCGAACCGGAAAAGATGCGCATTGGTTTCAACCGGGCCAAGATCGTTGATGGCAACAACCTGAATATCCGTGCGACCCGATTCAACAATCGCGCGCAGAACATTGCGCCCGATGCGCCCGAACCCGTTAATGGCAACCTTGACCGACATTCTTGTCTCCAGTTTATTGATAATGCGCCCGCCTTGCACGATCAAAGCTGACACGAAGATGAATAGTTCTAGCGTTTCAACCTTGCTTTTGCCGCCAGAACAAGCGCTTCCGCCGTAATTCCGAAATGCTGGTAAACGGCACCTGCCGGGCCGGAAGCACCAAAACCCTCCATGCCGATAAACACGCCCTCCGGCCCGATGATCGCGTCCCAGCCCTGCCGAACCCCCGCCTCGATGGCGATTTTGACCTTGGCGCGCCCGATCACCTTCGCGCGATAGGCGGCGGGCTGTGCGGCAAAGCGCTCGAAGCTCGGCACCGAGACAACGCGGGCGAGAATGCCTTCGCTCAGAAGCAGGCTGCGGGCTTTCAAGGCAAGCGAAACCTCCGAACCCGTGGCAAAGAGCGTAATCTCCGCACGGCCATCCGCGCCCTTGATTTCGTAAGCGCCAAAAGCGGTGAGGTTTTTCGCGCCCGCATCCTCGCGCAATTGCGGCAGGTTCTGGCGGGTGAGCGCGAGAAGCGAGGGCCGATGCTGGCTCTGGAGGGCAAGCTCCCAGGCCTCCGCCGTTTCGGTGAGATCACAGGGGCGATAGACATCAAGGTTCGGAATGGCGCGGAGCGAAGCCACATGCTCGACCGGCTGATGGGTTGGCCCATCCTCCCCCACGCCGATGGAATCATGCGTCATCACATAAACCACGCGCTGGTTCATCAAAGCGGAAAGCCGGATGGCGGGGCGGCAATAATCGGAAAACACCAGAAACGTGCCGCCGACGGGGATGATGCCGCCATGCAGCGCGAGCCCGTTCATCGCCGCCGCCATCGCGTGTTCGCGAATGCCGTAATGCACGAAGCTGCCCGAATAATCCCCGCGCGTGATCGCCTTCATGCCCTTGGCACGGGTATTGTTCGAGCCGGTGAGGTCTGCCGAACCCGAAACCAGCTCCGGGAGCAGGGGGGCGATGGCATCAAGCACCATTTCCGAGGATTTGCGCGTCGCAAGCTCGGATTTTTTCGTGATCGCCTCAACCTTCACTGCGCGGATCGCCTTGGCGATGCCCTTCGGGAGGTCTCCTGCCATCATGCGGGAAAACTCGGCGCGGGTTTTCGGCTTCGCCTTGGCGAGCCTCTCCAACCAGAGTGCGTGGGCTTTCGCGCCGCGCTCGCCCGATTTCAGCCAAAGCGCGCGGATATCCTCCGGCACCATGAAGGGCGCATGCGGCCAATCGAGGTTTTTGCGCGCGCCCGCGATTTCAGAGGCATCGGTCAAGGCGCCATGCGCGGTCGAGGTGCCCGCCTTGGTCGGCGCGCCATAGCCGATGATGGTTTTGCACGCGATCATCGTCGGTTTATCAGAGGCTTTGGCGCGGGTGATGGCGGCGGAAATCGCCGCCGGGTCATGCCCGTCCACCCGCTCGGCATTCCAGCCGGCGGAGATGAAGCGCGCGACCTGATCGGTCTCGTCCGTAATCGAGAGCGGGCCGTCAATCGAAATGCCGTTATCATCAAAAAGCACGATGAGCTTGCTCAGGCGCAAATGCCCGGCGAGCGTGATCGCCTCCTGGCTGATTCCCTCCATCAGGCAGCCATCACCCGCAAGAACGTAAGTATGATGCCCGACAAGCGCCGGAAACCGCGCCGCGAGCACGCGTTCGGCCAAGGCCATGCCGACGCCATTGGCGAGCCCCTGCCCTAAAGGCCCTGTCGTGGTTTCAACCCCCGGCGTATGGCCGAATTCCGGGTGGCCGGGCGTGTTCGAGCCCAGTTGCCGGAAGGCCTTGATGTCATCAAGCGAAACACCCTTCACCCCGATGAGGTGCAGGGCCGCATAAAGCAGCATCGAGCCATGCCCGGCGGAAAGAATGAACCTGTCCCGATCCGGCCATGCGGGGTCGGCGGGGTCATAAACGAGGTGATCGCGGAAGAGCACGGTCGCGATATCCGCCGCCCCCATCGGCAGGCCGGAATGGCCGGATTTCGCGGCGGCGACCGCATCCATGGACAGGGCGCGGATGGCATTGGCCATGGCGTTATGCGAAGAGCGATCAAGCATGGGCATTTTCCAGATCGAGGGAAGATGCCATCTTCGTTAACAGGCCGATTGAGGGAGTCAATCGAGCATTATGCCTGAAAAGGCGTGTTTAAGCCGGGAATTTCAGCGTTTTTTGTGCAATTGCGAAATGATCAGGCGCAATGCCCCATGCTGCCTGGCATGCAAAAGGGCGCAGGATATGAAGACGCCGCCGGAATTGCAGCCTCTTTCAAGCATATTCAAGGTTTAATCACAGCATCATTATGGCAAAACTCTGTCTTTTATCATATAACACACAACAGAAGAATTTGGATGCATCTCCCTTTTCAAGTCTTGGTGAGAATGAAACACGATTCCGCGCCTTTTCGTGAAGAAATACACACCCTCTCTTGATTGGCTCTCATGGAAAAACAGGGCTAGGTTCCTCTCATACCCCGCGCCCCTCTTTCAGGACAAGGCGGGAAACAAGGAGAAGACCCATGACACATTTCAAATCCAACCTGATGATCGCGAAAACCACTCTGGCCGCCAGCCTTGTTGCGGGCACGCTGCTGGTCTCGGGCGCGGCCTTCGCCAGCCCGGAAAGCACGCAGAACGGCATACCTGTGATGCAGGGCGGGCTTGCCATGCCGGTGACAGGCGAATTCAGGGCTTATTCGAACGCTCTTGGGACAGGATCGATGCATTACGCCCCGCATGCCACACAGCGCCATGCCATGGCACCGGTTACAGGCGGCCTGTTCGACCCGGCAAACACTGACAATGTCTCGAAATAACCAAGCCTGAACTCGGGCCTGTGACAGGAAAGACCTGTCGTAAGAAAGGCCTGCCATCAACGGGACATCACCGTCGGCTGTTTGCATCAGCCGACGGTTTTTTGGTATGATCAGCCCCACTGAAGATCAGGGCATCACTATGGCGCAATCACGCATGATCCAGCGCACAGGCGCAATGGGAAAACCACGATCTGGAGCAATTCCAGTGAAAGCATGCCCCCGCGAAGGCGGGGGTGGGAACCGGTTTCGCGTCCGGAACTGCGTCAAAACGTGAGAGTAGAGCGTTTCAGGTGATTCAATCTTCGCCGGAAAAGCTCTAGTGCATCGTAGCGCCGGGTGTGATTCGCGTGGCCCGAATGCGGGTGATTTCATCCTTGATCAGCAGCTTCTTGCGCTTCAAGGCCGCGATTTCGCGGTCGTTTTTGGCAGGGCGGGCAAGTTCATCATGAAGTTTTTCATCAAGCGCCTGATGTTTGCGCTCAAGTTCCGAAAGATGCGTCATCAGAGACATCGAGGAAACCTCCGTTCCAGTGCGAACACACGGAGTGTGACACAATGGATAGCATCTGCAAGAGGGAAATCAGCGCCTGCGCGCCCTCTCCTCGCAAGGTGGTGAATGCGGCAACGGCTATGGACAAAGGCCTTTATTTTGCATTAACCATAAATGCCTTGCCAATATGATATTTTCCATATGAGGCCCTGATGCGCAGCCCCACTTCCGATGACGAGCGCAGAATGCTGGAGGCCGAATGGCATCGCCTGAGCATGGAGCACCGGGATCTCGATGCCGCCATCTTCGCGCTGGAACAGCTTGGCTCGTTTGATCAATTACAGGTGCAGCGGCTCAAGAAGCGCAAACTCTACCTCAAGGATCGGCTGATCGTGCTTTCCGACCAGCTCACGCCGGATATCATCGCATAAGGCAGGCTGACAAAATCAGGTTCCACAAAGCTGAAAATTGCTTTATTGCGCTGGCTTTCATCGCGCGGCAAATCGTATTTTCAGGCATATCATGGCTTCACACCAGCCCCTCATCGCCATCATCATGGGCAGCCAATCCGATTGGGCGACGATGCGCCACGCGGCGGAGAGCCTTGATGCCCTCGGCCTTGGCTATGAGACGCGAATCATTTCCGCGCATCGTACGCCGGATCGGCTTTACAGCTTCGCCAGGGGCGCGAAAGCGGCGGGGTTTCGCGTCATCATCGCCGGGGCGGGCGGGGCTGCGCATTTGCCGGGCATGACGGCGGCGATGACGGATCTGCCGGTTCTGGGTGTTCCGGTTGAGTCAAAGGCGCTCGCGGGGCAGGATTCGCTTCTTTCCATCGTGCAGATGCCTGGCGGTGTTCCGGTTGCCACCTTCGCCATCGGCAAGCCGGGGGCGATCAATGCCGGGCTGTTCGCCGCCGCGATCCTCGCCTTGCAGGACAGCGCGCTGGCGGAGCGGCTCGGCACATGGCGCGCGGCGCAGACCGCCTCTGTTGCCGAACGCCCGAAAGACGAATGATGCTCGAACCCGGCGCCACCATCGGCATTCTGGGCGGCGGGCAGCTTGGCCGCATGCTCGCCATCGCCGCAGCAAGGCTCGGGTTCAAAACCCATATCGCCTGCCCGGAGGCAGAGAGCCCGGCTTTCGAGGTCGCGGGCGCGCAGAGCATCATCGCCTATGAGGATGAGGCCGCTCTTGCCCGTTTCGCAAGTGAAGTCGATATCGTCACGCTCGAATTCGAGAACGTGCCGGTCGAAACCCTGCGCTTTCTCGAAAAGCACGTGCCGGTCGCGCCATCCGCCGCTGCCCTCGCCATCACGCAGGATCGGCTGGTGGAAAAGCGCTTCATGGCGGGCCTCGGGCTGAAAACCGCCCCCTTCGCCAATATCGAAACGGCGGATGGCCTGCATGACGCGCTTCATACCATCGGCCTGCCCGCCATCCTCAAAACACGGCGCTTCGGCTATGACGGCAAAGGGCAAGTCCGCATCACAAAGCGCGCGGATGCAGCCGCCGCCTTTGCTGCTCTGGGCGGCGTTCCGACGATTCTGGAAGGTTTTGTGCGCTTCACGCGCGAGGTTTCCGTCATCGCCGTACGCACACGAACGGGAGAATTTTCCGCCTTCGACGTGACAGAAAACGAGCATGAAAACCATATCCTCGCCCGTTCCATCGCGCCCGCGCGCATCAGGCCGGAAACGGCTGGAGCCGCGATCAGGGCGGCGAAAGCGGTGGGTGACGGGCTTGGCTATATCGGCGTTTTCGCGGTGGAATTTTTCATCACGGAAGGGCCGGAGGGCGAAAGCGTGATCGGCAATGAAATCGCGCCCCGCGTGCATAATTCCGGGCATTGGACGCTTGATGGCGCCATCACCTGCCAGTTCGAACAGCATATCCGCGCCATTGCCGGTTGGCCGCTTGGTGCGCCGGATCGGCTCTGCCCGGTGGAGATGATCAATCTCGTGGGCGATGCGGTGGCGAAATGGGCAAGCCTTGCCGGAGAAAACACAACCAAGCTGCATTTATACGGTAAGGCTGAAACGCGGGATGGCCGCAAAATGGGCCATGCAACGCGGCTGAATTTCAAGGCTTGAGCATGTTTCGATTAATACCAAAGGCCCCGGATGCTGACGCATGGGGCCTTTGAAGACCCTGAATTTATCAAATGCAGTCAATGGCTTGATAAATTCAGGACGGAATACCAAAGAGTCATTGTTAATGACCTTTGG
>Ga0209594_1000442_pt1 | contig 25492 bp, 22 predicted proteins | sample AshMeaCrysSpring_FD_184126 | JGI IMG/M metagenome (GOLD analysis project Ga0209594, IMG submission 184126) | Groundwater microbial communities from Big Spring, Nevada to study Microbial Dark Matter (Phase II) - Ash Meadows Crystal Spring... | ecosystem: Environmental > Aquatic > Deep subsurface... | reverse complement strand
TAACTGACCTTGAGGTACACATGCAAAACACCGTTTCTAAGGCCTACAACACCACGAATAACGCTGACGGCTCCACAGAGTTGGTATTCAAGTCTTGGCGCTGGGGGGCCATCCAGGCCGCAAAGCTCGGCCCAATCATGTTGGTGGGTCTGACGCCTGTTGCCTGTACTGTCACGTACCCGGCGATGATGTTGGAAAAACTACTCAGCTTCGGCATCGCGTTTCCAGTATGGATGTTTGCAAGCATGGCGGTGTTGCTGTTCGCGTATCCGATGATTCGCCGAAATGAGACGCGTATTTTGGTCAAGCCTAACGAAGGCTTGGTCTACAACGGCACTTCAATTCCGTTCTCTGATATTTCCTCTATCGGCGTCTCTCAAGAGTCGACAACGCGAGATCCGAACGGTTCCTCGTATGTCTACGTCGAGACGCATGGCCAGGAAGTCCGAATCAGCGGCCACACTACCTCGGCTCTGGCTACGGCAGTGAAGAACGAGATCAAGAAGCTCTCAGGGCAACCTTGGGCTTGATCCGCTAGCTACAAGGATGTAGTCACTTGGGTTAGCTGGAGTGCCAAGCGTTTTTCGCTTGTGGAAGAGCTTTTCAGGGACGCCGGAATTGGCGCATCGAGGGTTTTTGCAAAAATCAACCTGAATGCCGGCAGTTTCGCTGGGAAACCTGTTCCCCAAAGAGAAAATCTTGTTGATAGAAAGCCCTCCAAATGTCGCAGATCAAGAGGGCGTTTGAGGCGTTTATCCTTCTTGAATCAACGCGTTAATCAACCGCCTAGTGGCAGAGCCGGATTTTTTGTTATCTTTGAGCTTCTTCCTTATCAGTCTGACCAGCTTCGCTTGTCACTGGTTGCGCTTTTCCTGAAATTTTTCTCAATTTAATTGACAATAAAAGCTATTAATTTGCACAAAAATATAAATGCAAAAAATGAAATCTATGAATTTCTTAGTTGCTTCAAATAAATCAAAATAGAGGAAATTAGTTGTGCTACCAAGAAAAAACACCTCTGAACTAGACGGTAATAAAATATCAACAATATGGATATTGACTGATGGTACAGGTAAACCTATTGTTGTTTTGGCACAGGGTCACAATGGTGAATTGTACTTTGAGCCCTATAGCGCCCAGCTTGAACAACTAATTCGCGCCAGTGGAATACCGTGCATAACTGATTGTTGGTTAAAAATCGCTGCTGCTTACAATCTTGCCGGCCAATTCAATCAAGAATCTCAAAGACTTGATAATTCATCTGGAAAAAATCAGCCTTCTATTTGAACTATCTCCGCCTCTAGGCAGGGGCAATTCAAATCTCTCATAAAGAAATGAAATTTTCGCTTCGCTTAATTTTTATTTCTTTAATGGTTGGCATACGACGAACTGTGCAACACGGATAATTTTCTGCTCATCAGGCTTGCTGGTTGCGACCTTCATTGCGCAATCGTTCCGGCCTGCCGTGCAAGAAATCCAATCCTGTTGCCGATTTCTGGCGATGGATTTTGAAGGTCCGATGCCGTCAAACAAAACTCCGCTCCAGGTCGCAACATAGCGCGTAACGCCGCTTTGCCAATAGCTTGCTGCATGAGCCGACGAACCGAGCGCAGATCGCGTCCTTTGAGTGTCGCCATCCAGCTTGGCGGCATTTCTTCTGGCGCTCCCATCAAGCCCGAGGACAATTCCCGATAGATGCCGCTGGCAATCTTGGTCAGATCATCTCCTGATGGGTTTGGAATGCGAAACACCATGAAGCGACTGAGCAAGGCAGGCGGGATGCCATGTTCATCATTGGCCGTGGCCAACCAAAGAACCTGGCTGGCATCAATATCAAAATCCACATGCTCGTCACGGAAGCGGCGGGCTGTGTGCGGCTCCAGCAGTTGATAAAGAGGGCCCAGCGGGTCTGACTTGGCGTCTGCATTGGCCTTGTCGATCTCGTCGAGCAAAACCATGGGGGCCATGGATGCCCCTTCCATCAGCGCCGAGAAAATCTGCCCCGGTTTGGTATGGCTCCATGAGCGGTCCAACCCCGAAAGATTCCAACCATTGCTTTGGGACGAGAGCGACAGTTGCACCAAGGGCGTGGTGAACAGTTCCGTCAATGCTTGGGCGAAACGTGTCTTGCCGATGCCTGGCGATCCCAGCAACAGCATGGGTGGCGGGTGGTAGCCACTGTCTGGCCTGAGTTGGTGCATGGCCGCTTGTTCCGCGAGGAATTCAATAGGGGCGGCAAAGTTGGGGAACTGCTGCCGCAGTCGCAGCAAGATGCCAGGCTGGGGTGACTTCGCGGTTGCCCGCAGCAAATCCGTACTGAACGCGCGTTTGAGGGTGCGGAAGTAGGTTTTTTCTTCGTCACTGAGTTCTTGCTGTTTGACCAAGCGCAGGTAATCCTTGAACAAGGCGCGTGCATCGCACCAGGGGCGCAGAGTTGGCGTGCTGCTTAATTGGGCGGCGGCTTTGAGGGTTGCCTTCAGGATGGAGACCGTCGCTTCGGCATGGTCTCGGGTTAACAGGCCAACCACGGTTTCGCCAATAGCGCACGAAAGGGCATTCATCGCCTCTGCTGAGGAGAGTTGTTCTGCGCTGCGGAGGTGGTTGACCTCGGGTCTGGACAGCGCCTCGCGCAGCAGATTTAGCTGCATGTCGTCTAGCGCTTGCCCACAAGCCTGCTGCGCTTGTTCCATGAGGCGCGTGCTGCCTGGCTGCCGGAGCGATGTTGTGGGCTTCTTGCGAAGAAAGGACAGGGGGCTTGAATCTCCCTGTTTGGCGAAGATTTCTTGCCCGAGTTGAAGGCGCTCGTGATCGCTCATCGTGAGCAACCACGACTCCAGGTCATCGAATTCATCCATCATTCGCCCCGCACTGAGGGCGATACCGATTTCAGGGGAAGTTTTTGCGTGGGAACCTGGTTTGTTCCGGCCAGTTGCATCGCGCCCAACACCTTGCGCACGGCATCAACGCGCGCCTGATGAGTGTGGGCCCGCCCGTAGAGCTTGGCATTGCATTCGCCTGCTTCGGGCGCACGTCCCATGGCCTGCGTGATGGCGAGGGTCCAGGCCGGATCAGCGCATTCAACAGCATGGGCACCACTCAAAAGGCCAAGAGCAGTAACGAGACCGAAAACGGTTGGGCGGGCAAAACGATGCATGGGCGGCTCCTCTCAGAAGCAGAAGCCGAACGCCGTACCAGGACCTCCCCGACACCATCAAAGCGTTCGCCTCCTGCATGCTTCGTCGGAAGCCCAAGGCGACAGGTTCAATCAGACTGATACACAGTAAGCTTTTTTACTAACTTGGACTCGTGTCTTGCAAGTGTTACTTGATCATCCTTAAGCGAATTTTCATCGTAAAGATTTGAGGATTTCAATCCAGCGGTCACAGTCCCTCATTCCCTCTGCAACTAGCTGCTCAGATATTACGAAAGAACCATAAGGCCTTGCTGGTACCTCCCGCCCAATGAGCGCCCTCGCATGCGATTTCAGCGACTGGATTCCTCTGATTGTCTGATCAATGTCGGCCCCACTCTTAACCAAAAATCTAATCCAATTCAGATTTTTTTCATAATCCCGAGCGTCATCACAGCTCCAACCGATATCAGGACTTCGAACTACGTTATCCAGGGCATTAAGCCCATTACTCCCAATTGCGCCATCAATGGTCGCGTACGCAATTTTGTTTAGATTCGCGCCAATTTCTACGAGGTATTGGACAAGGGCTGTGTTTTCCCGTGCAAGGGCTCTGGATACAAAGCTGACCGGGGTTTTACTCCTGGTTTCGTATACTTTAAATGGATCAAAGCCAGCTTTCATGAAAAGCTTTAGTACCTTTACGGATGTTGCCCTCTCGTTTACGGCAATTTCGAATGCAATAGGCAAATCATTCGGAATGTAGGGCGCATCGGGTTCCATTCCAGCTTTGAACAAAAGTTCGATTCCCTCAAAATCTTCATCCTTGACCGCCTTTAGCAAAGCCTCACGTCCATAAGTCATGCTGCGCTGTGCCAGCGCCCGTCTCGCATCACTGGGATTGGCAATTTCATCAAGTGTGGTTTGAATTTTTTCCAGCTTGGCGGTGGTCTCTCTATGCATTTCTTTGAGAATTCCCAGCTGAATCTGAGCGTCACGTGCTGCCTCAAAGTTGCTTGCAATGAATCCTCCTTCGGACGACTTGGACGTGGACCAGGCGGTTCCTGTCACAAGAAGCAGTGAAAGAAGCGCAGTCATGAGCACTGCGGGAGCCTTGGTTATCGACTCACCTGGGGCACATAGCTTGTAAAGTTTGTGCTCGGGGGGAAGATGCCTCGCCACAAAGTGACGAACAGCAATGATGCCAACCGTACTGAGAACAGCCACAATGGATGCACCCGGCAAAAGAGCGATTCGTGGTGAGAGAAAGTCGAAAAATCCCACTAGCGCGCCACTGAAAAGAATCGTGGCATTGATCGGGGCAATCCAAGTCGTGATAAATGTCCGCGTTTTAAATAGCGGGAGCTCTTCCGAATCGCTTGGAAACCTTTTTTTCGTTTGGGGTTGATCTCCAATACCAAGCGCAGCCGTGGTTGAATTGCTAACGCGCTGCCCGCACGAGGAGCAGAAACTTGCTCCTTCCTGTACCATCTCACGACAAAATTCACATATCTGGTCCGCCACAAAAAATATCTCCTTCAACCTTTGTAGAAAACATCAAGCGCTCATTCGTTGACACTGTGATTCAATCAAGTGTTGGCGATATTAATGCTGGCTTTAATTTTCTGATGGAAATCACGTGCGTCTGGTGTTGCTTTGAAATTCGTATTTAAAACAATCAATCTGTCTTCCAAGTGTTTTTTCTTGTATTCCACGTCATGAATTTTAATAATTAACTTATATTTACTTGATTCTGGATACGGGCTGAGAATTGATGTTCCCTTTAAAGATCCACACCAAGACTCCGATGGCGTCCAGAACAAGCCTTTACCATGTCCATTTACAACAATAAGTAGTGAAATATTGCCGTCGTCATCTCGCTCGTAGTGCGCGTGATTGAAGTCGGCTTCCATATTGTTTTGAATAACAATATCATCTGCTTGATTTTTTGCTTTTTCTTGAGCTATTTTTATCAATGAATCTTTGTGGCTCTTTTTTGCGGACTCCATCTGGGTTCTCGCTTCTTTCCAGAGTTGATTGAATTCATACGCATAAAACAGATCCGAAAATTTGTTGCGCCGCGATCCAGCCGTGATCTTTGAAATTACTTTAAATTTGTTGCTGCGATCAATATTGGGTGACAAACTTTCAATGGAAACTCGAACTCCTTGATGTCCCGTGCCATATTTTTCCGACGGTAAGTAGGTGCCCCCTGGTGAATTCAGTCTTATGAACTGCAGCCCGCTTGATGTGTAGATGGTTCCGGTTGTTGTGTTCGGAATGTATTTTTCGGAAGTGGTTTTTATTTCTTCGTCGAAAATTAAAGAAATATCATTTCCTATAAATGAGCCACTCCACTGGAAATCCCCGTTGCTTTCTGATTGTGCGCCGTCTTGTTCGGTTCTAATCCAAGCATCTGGAAGCTTTATGGAGATGGTGCGCGTTTCAAAATCGATGTTGAACAAGAAGCCATGTATGTTTGGACTTCCAAATCTAGATATTGATCCGTCGGGTTTGCGTTGAATCTGGATAGAATTTTTTGGGGAAAAATAGGATGAAATATGGCGATTGATAAGCCAGAGGCCAGTAGGTAGAACTGCAAAAGCGGTCAATAGAACCGCGGTTTGCAGCGAAGGCATATTTTCGTACGCCAACCAGGTTGAAAAAAATCCTATTAACAAAAACAGTGCGGAGATAATAAGAGAGAGAAAAATTTTCATGATTTTGATTGCCTGATCATTATTTCGCCATGAGGTGACATTCGCCTTGAGGTAAAAATTTGTCCGCGAATCCTAATGTGTTTAATTTTCTGTGGATATTGATCCTGCCTGCGATCTTGTTAAAAAAGCAAGGAAAGCTTCGCAAAACAAATGACTCTGTCATCGTGTTCTCTTTGGCTAAAAATCACTGCTACCAGTTATCATTGTTTTCTGCTACGACTATTGTCTGTCACAGTCCGCATTAGTGACTCCAGCGCCGCAGCCGCTGATTGTTTGTCCATCTGTCCGCTTTCCAGATTGAGTTGCGCCAAGTTAAGTTTCGCGCGGGGGTAATTGGCCTTCGCAGCAAGCTGGCTCAAGCGCAGCGCCTCCTTGCGGTCACGCTGCACGCCCTGGCCCTTGTAATAAAGCTCACCCAGAATCGCCTGCGCCACCGGAAACCCCTCCTTAGCTGCGCGTTGCAGCCACTGGTGCGCCAAGGTGTTGTTGGCCTGATAGCGCATGACCTTGCCGGTGGCGGGATCGGTGGCTTTGGAAATGCCTTCCAGGTAGGCCATACCCAGCGTGGTCATGGCAATCACGCTTCCTCCCTCGGCCTGATGTTTGAGTAGCGGAATTTCGTCTTCCGTCAAACGTTTGACTCGCTGCTGGATCTCCCAGTCCACCTCAGACCATTCGTAATCGCTCATCTTCAGGTACCACAGGCGCAGCGTCTGGGAGTCTGAAACTACGGCCGCATCTTCTCTGGTGTCATTCCCACCACGCTTGGCTGCCTGTGAAGGGGCTTTGCCACCAGTCTCTGCCGAAGCGATTTGCGTCACTCGGCCTGGCGCGAGCGTGATGCCCTCCGGGGGCATGAAGAAGTATTCGTCGGTCAATGACGATTCAAACCAAGGAATTTGGTCGTCGCGGGTTTTGTTGCGCACCAGCGTATTTACCTTTTTAAAAATGTCTTCCAGCGTTAGGCGAGGCTCCAGCAAAACGCTAGCCAAGGCAGCGGTATAGACGCTGTTGTTGTCCTTTCCATCCGCGGCCAACTGGCCGGGTTGGGTGGAATAAGCCACGACAGTGCCACGCGGCGCTTGGATCGGGGCCAAGCCAAGGTTGTTGAAACTGCGGTAGCGCACGGGCGGTATGGGTTGAAACGGGTTGTCGCGGCAGGCGTCGAGCACGACCACGTTCACAGCGGACTTGGCAGCAGATAAACGCTCCAGCAAGGTCTTGAGCGGATAGGCCCGAATGGGGACCGATTGCTCACTGGTAACTGCCATATCTACAGGAATGAGGTAGCTGGCCCCGCCAATCTGCATGCCATGCCCGGCATAGAACACGAATGACGTGGCTCCCTCCGGCAAGGCGTCGGCAAACTCAGCCACGGCATTCGATATCTGGGAGCGGCCCAGATCAGTGTGCAATCGGACTTCAAAGCCGAGCTTGCGCAAGGTGTCGGCCATGAGACGAGCATCTTGCGCCGGGTTCTTGAGGCTGCGTCGGTTGCCTTCGTAACTGGCGTTGCCTATTAACAGTGCATATTTGGGCACCGTTGCCAACGGTGCAGACTTAGGCCCTGTGGCTGACGCAGCCTGGGCCTGCAGTTGACCCGAGGTCAGAAGAACTAAGGCGACGCAGCATTGCCAGAACCAACGCAACATCATTTGGTACACCCAGGGATCGGACGAGACTCACGCACCATCATCGACTCTTCCACCAACGGGCTGGTGCGAAGCATGGCCAAGGCTTCATCAAGGGATCGGCCAGCGGGAGCAGTGAGCCAGAATTCACCGGTTTCAGACGGGCCTTGCTGGATGTTCATTTCCAGCTTGCGCAGCAGCAGCACGACTTCCATATGCTTGGCGTCTGGGTTGAAGACGACTCGCAGGCGCGGTCCTGAGATAAGGCACTCGGGTCTATCACCCCGGAATGCCTGTTCCGAGTCGAGCTGGTTTGTTTGATGGACAAGCAAGGCGGATTGCGCGACAAACAAGATCGCCACCGTCGCAAAAACTGCGGCAGGAATGCGCAGCGGCTGCTTCATCGCTCGGAGTACACGACTCATCAGCGACGGGACAGGGCGTGACGCTTGCCATTCGGCTAGCAGCCGCTTGAGACGTTCGGGTTCGGGCACCTTGCTTGTCATCGCCCGGCTGGCTGACTGCAATTCGTTCAAGAATATGATTTCGTGCTGCGTTCCCGGATGACGGCTGAGATAGTCCTCTATCCATTGACGATCAGTCGCATCAAGCGTGCCATTGACATAGAACGGCACTAGCTCGGCAAAACGCTGGCGGTCCTGCGGTGCTTGGTCAGTCATGGCGACCTCCGTTCAGCCAGTGTGAGAGGCAATCACGCAGCCGCTTGCGGGCATGGAAGAGCCGGGATTTCACGGTGCCAGTCGGGCAGCCTTGTCGCTGTGCCACGGCTTCTACGCCCAAGACCTCATAGAAAACCAAGAAGATGGCTTCTTTCTGCTCGATAGGCAGAGCGTCGCGGCAGTGCTGGAGGGCGAGGTCTTTCTCGGTCTCTTCGAACTGCGCAACAAAGTCCCAATTGGGGTCGACCAATTCCAGGAGACGTTCGTCATCCATGGGCTGCGCTTGAGGTGCACGCCCTTGCTTGCGAAGCAAATCAACGACTTTATTTTTGGCGATGGCACACAGCCATGTTGAGAATTTGGCATTGCCGCCAAAGCCCTGTGGCTTCTTGAAGACGGCGAGAAAAACGTCGTGGACGATCTCTTCTGCGTCTGAGTCGTTGGCAATCTGGTGGCGAGCGAATGCGTAGAGGAAGCCATGGTAGTGACGATAAAGCCTGGTTGCAGCTTTGTCGTCCCCTAGCCTTACTTGGTTCAATAGCTCTGTTATTGTTTTTGCCGGTAGATCCGTCATGGTCCCGATCCTACTGTAGGAGTCCGTGCCTACATTTGTTGCCAGCTTACGTGAAAACCATTTGCTTGGATGCGGGGCTCCTGATTGCCCTGTGCAGCGTCATCCAGCCCTGGGGCAGGGAATGCCTTGGTACGAACACGTTCTGCCATTTGACCGAAGCATCGATCTTCAGCCTTTGAGGAATGCGGCTTTGTGCGATGGCACATCTAACTCTGCTATAATTTCAGCTTCTAGGCGATTAGCTCAGTTGGTTAGAGCGCATCCTTGACATGGATGAGGTCGTTGGTTCGACTCCAATATCGCCTACCAAATTCGATCCGCAAAAGCAGTCTTCGGACTGCTTTTTTTTGCTCATAAATTTGGAAAAAATTTGGCAAAAATTTTTGAGGGTCAAAAAAAATGTTTTTAAAAACAATGGGTTACGGCGATCTGAAGCCGTTTTTGACATGGTGGGGGTCGTTGGTTCGAGTCCAATCGCGCCTACCAATCTCTCTTTTTCTTTCCCCTGGTTTCCTCTATGTCCGCACCCTCAGGGTTAACCTTGGGGCGTATGTGCCGATCTCTTCCTAGAATGTGCTGCAGCGCAAAAGCTGTGCAGGTCCGCTGAATCGAGGAGAGGAGAGTCAGGTCATGAAAGAGAAGAAGAGCGACGCCGCCACCGGCGCCGAGCGGATCATCAAGAAATACCCGAATCGCCGCCTGTACGACACCAATACGTCGAGCTACATCACGCTGGCCGAGATCAAGCAGCTGGTCATGGGCAACGAGCCTTTCGTGGTGCGCGATGCCAAGACCGGGGAAGACCTGACGCGCAGCATCCTGCTGCAGATCATCCTGGAAGAAGAGGCGGGCGGCACGCCGATGTTCAGCGCTTCCGTGCTGTCGAACATCATCCGCTTCTACGGCCATGCCATGCAAGGTTTCATGGGCGGTTACCTGGAAAAGAACATCCAGACCTTGCAGGACCTGCAGAGCAAGCTGGCCGAGCAGTCCAAGGGCCTGACGCCCGAGATGTGGAGCCAGTTCATGGCCGCGCAAGCGCCCATGATGCAGGGCCTGATGACGCAGAACATCGAGCAGTCCAAGGCCATGTACCTGCAGATGCAGGAGCAGATGCAGAAGAACACCGAGCAGATGTTCGAGGCCTTCGGCCTGAAGCGCTGACGCCAGCATTCGTTTTCCGTTTGCGGGGACAATACGGGCATGAGCGATGTCCTGTCCCCCACTTCTCCTGAATCTGCCGCCACGCCGAAGATCGGTTTTGTCAGCCTGGGTTGTCCCAAGGCCCTGACCGACTCGGAGCTGATCCTCACGCAACTGAGCGCCGAGGGCTACCAGACTTCGAAGACCTTCCAGGGCGCCGACCTGGTGATCGTCAACACCTGCGGTTTCATCGACGACGCGGTGAAGGAGAGCCTGGACACCATCGGCGAGGCGCTGGCCGAGAACGGCAAGGTCATCGTCACCGGCTGTTTGGGCGCCAAGGCGGGGGAGAGCGGCGGCAATCTGGTGAAGGAGATCCATCCCAGCGTGCTGGCCGTGACCGGCCCGCATGCCACTCAGGAGGTGATGGACGCAGTGCATGCGCACCTGCCCAAGCCGCACGACCCGTTCGTGGACCTGATTCCCGGTGCCTTTGGCGAAGCGGGGCTCAAGCTCACGCCGCGCCACTATGCGTATCTCAAGATCAGCGAGGGCTGCAACCACCGTTGCACCTTCTGCATCATCCCCTCCATGCGCGGCGACCTGGTCAGCCGCCCGGTGGGCGACGTGCTGAAGGAGGCCAAAGCGCTGTTCGAAGGGGGCGTGAAGGAGTTGCTGGTGATCAGCCAGGACACCTCGGCCTACGGTGTGGACGTGAAGTACCGCACCGGCTTCTGGGACGGCAAGCCGGTCAAGACGCGCATGCTGGAGCTGGTGCAGGCGTTGGGCGATCTGGCCGAGGCACATGGTGCCTGGGTGCGCCTGCACTACGTCTATCCCTACCCGCATGTGGACGAGATCATCCCGCTCATGGCCACCGGCCGCGTGCTGCCGTACCTGGATGTGCCGTTCCAGCACAGCCACCCCGAGGTGCTGCGGCGCATGAAACGCCCGGCCAGCGGCGAAAAGAACTTGGAGCGCATCCAGCGTTGGCGCGAGATGTGCCCGGAACTGGTGATCCGCAGCACCTTCATCGCCGGCTTCCCCGGTGAGACTGAGGAGGAGTTCCAGCACCTGCTGGATTTCCTGCGCGAGGCGCAGATTGACCGCGCCGGCTGCTTTGCCTACAGCCCGGTCAAGGGCGCGGCAGCCAATGAGCTGCAGGGCATGCTGCCCGAGGCGCTGCGCGAGGAACGGCGTGCGCGTTTCATGGCCGTGGCGGAGGAGGTCTCCACCGCCCGGTTGCAGCAGCGTGTGGGCGCCACCATGCAGGTGCTGGTGGACTCGGCGCCGGCGCTGGGGCGCAAGGGCGGTGTCGGCCGCAGCTATGCCGATGCGCCGGAGATCGACGGCGTGGTCCAGCTGCTGCCGCCGGAGAAGATCAGCAAGACGCTGAAGGTGGGGGAGTTCACGCGTGCGCGCATCGTCGGTACGCAGGGCCACGACCTGATTGCCGTGCCGATCTGAGGGATACGGGCAAGAAAAAAGCCGCTGCAGTTGCAGCGGCTTTTCAGATTTTGGTGCCCAGAAGAGGACTCGAACCTCCACGCCTCTCAGCGCTAGTACCTGAAACTAGTGCGTCTACCAATTCCGCCATCTGGGCATTTCAGGGAAGCACGGATTATAGACCGATTTTCGGTCACGGGGATGACCGTCGTGATCAATTGCGTTGTTGTCTGTGCGAAGTGGCACAAGGCGCTCAGAAAAACAAAAAGCCGCTGAAGATCAGCGGCTTTTGGTCATAAACTTGGTGCCCAGAAGAGGACTCGAACCTCCACGCCTCTCAGCGCTAGTACCTGAAACTAGTGCGTCTACCAATTCCGCCATCTGGGCATTTCAGGATAAGAACAGGATTGTATATCAAGAATATTGCGAACACCGGCAGCCTGCTGGAAGAAATTGAAGGGACCATCAACGGACACCGTGATGGTCATGGTTTTGTGGTGCGTGATGACGGCGAGCCCGACATCTACCTGCCGCCCAATGAGATGCGTGCCGTGCTGCACAAGGACCGCGTCAAGGCGCGTGTGGTGCGCTTCGACCGCAAGGGCCGTCCCGAGGGGCGTGTGCTGGAGATCATCGAGCGTCCGGCGCAGCCCATCATCGGCCGCCTGCTGCAGGAAAGCGGTGTCTGGCTGGTGGCGCCGGAAGACAAGCGCTACGGTCAGGATGTGCTGATCCCCAAGGGGGCCACGGGCGTGGCCAAGCCCGGTCAGGTGGTGGTGGTCGAGTTGAGCGAACCGCCGGCGCTGTTCGGCCAGCCGGTCGGGCGCATCAAGGAGGTGCTGGGCGAGATCGACGACCCCGGCATGGAAATCGAGATCGCGGTGCGCAAGTACAGCGTGCCGCATGAGTTCTCCGAGGCCTGTATCGCGCAGGCGCGCGGCCTGCCCGACAAGGTGCGGCCGCAGGACCGCAAGCACCGGGTCGACCTGACCGACGTGCCGCTGGTCACCATCGACGGCGAGGACGCACGCGACTTCGACGACGCGGTCTATTGCGAACCGGCCAGCTTGGGGCGCGGCAAGAGTGCCCAGCGCGGCTGGCGCTTGCTGGTGGCGATCGCCGATGTCAGTCACTACGTCGAGACCGGCTCGCCCATCGATGTGGACGCCTACGACCGCGCCACCAGCGTCTATTTCCCGCGCCGCGTCATTCCGATGCTGCCGGAGAAGCTCTCCAACGGCCTGTGCTCGCTCAACCCGGATGTGGATCGCCTGTGCATGGTGTGCGACATGTTCATCAGCAGCGAAGGTGAGGTCGCCGCCTACCAGTTCTACCCGGCGGTGATGCACAGCCATGCGCGCTTCACCTACACCGAGGTGGCGGCCATCCTGGCCAACACGCGTGGCCCGGAGGCGATGAAACGCAAGGAGCGCGTGCAGGACCTGCTGAACCTGCACGACGTTTACCGTGCGCTGCTGGCGGCACGCGCCAAGCGCGGTGCGGTGGACTTCGAGACCACCGAGACCCAGATCATCTGCGATGACAGCGGCCGCATCGAGAAGATCGTGCCGCGGGTGCGCAACGAGGCGCACCGCCTGATCGAGGAGGCCATGCTGGCCGCCAACGTCTGCAGTGCCGACTTCATCGGTCAGAGCAAGCACGCCGGCCTGTTCCGCGTGCACGAGGGCCCGACGCCGGAGAAGAACGAACTGCTGCGCAACTACCTCAAGGCCACAGGCGTGGGCATGACCATCAGCGAGAACCCCTCGCCGGCGGAATTCCAAGCCATTGCGGTGGCCACCAAGGAGCGGCCGGACGCGCAGCAGATCCACGCCATGCTGCTGCGTTCGATGCAGCAGGCGATCTACACGCCGCACAACAGCGGCCACTTCGGCCTGGCCTTCGAGTCCTACACCCACTTCACCAGTCCGATCCGGCGTTACCCGGACCTGCTGGTGCACCGCGTGATCAAGGCCATCCTGGGCAAGACGCGCTACCACCTGCCGGCCTTGCCGACACCGGGCGAGGCGCATGCCAAGCTGTCGCGTCGGATCGAGAAGAGCGAGGCGGCCAAGCGTCAGCGAGGCGAGGGCGGCGAGAAGCCGAAGAAGCAGAGCGCCGAATTGATGGCGTGGCAGGCGGCCGGCCTGCATTGCAGCGCCAATGAGCGGCGCGCCGACGAGGCCAGCCGCGACGTGGAAGCCTGGCTCAAGTGCAAGTACATGCGCGAGCATCTGGGCGAGGAGTTCAGCGGCGTGGTGACGGCTGCCACCAGCTTCGGCATCTTCGTCACGCTCGACGCCATGTACGTCGAGGGCTTGGTGCACATCACCGAACTCGGTGGCGAGTACTTCCGTTTCGACGAGGCGCGCCAGGAGTTGCGCGGCGAGCGCACCGGCATTCGTTATGCCATCGGCACACGGGTGCGGGTGCAGGTCAGCCGCGTCGACCTCGATGGTCGACGCATCGACTTCCGGCTGGTGCGTGAGGGTGAGGAGTTCATGGCGCGCGCCTTGAAGGACAAGGGCCTGGCGGAAGGCCGCACCACGGGTGGCGTGCCGGTCAAGGCCTCGACCCGGCGTGCGGCGCGCAAGACCAGTGACGCCAGCCAGCGTGCCCTGCCGTCGCCGATCCAGGCGCTCAAGGCCTCGGTCAAGGCGGCGTCGAAGAAGGCTGCGGCCAAGAGTAGCAAGGGCCGCAAGGGCCGGCGCAAGTAAATCCACCATCAACCATCAAAAAGTTCGGAGACAGAGATATGGCGGGCAACAACAAGGTGGCCATCGTGACGGGTGCCGGCACCGGCATCGGCAAGGCGGCTGCACTGGCCCTGCTGGCCGATGGGTATCGCGTTGCCTTGGCCGGCCGGCGGCGCGAGCCGCTCGACGAAGTGGCGGCCGTGTCCGGGGCCGGTGCGCGGGTGCTGGCGGTGCCGACCGATGTATCACAACCGGAGTCAGTGCGGGCCCTGTTCGATGCGGTGGTGCAAGCCTGGGGCCGGGTGGACCTGCTGTTCAACAATGCCGGCGTCAGCGCACCGGCTGTCCCACTGGAAGAACTGGACGTGGCGCAGTGGAAGAGCGTGGTGGACATCAACCTCACGGGCATGTTCCTGTGCATCCAGCAGGCCTTCCGTGTCATGAAAACGCAGACGCCGCGCGGCGGCCGCATCATCAACAACGGTTCGATCTCGGCCCATGCGCCCAGGCCCAATTCGATTGCTTACACCGCCACCAAGCATGGCGTGATGGGGCTGACCAAGACGGCTTCGCTGGACGGTCGCAAATACGATATCGCCGTCGGCCAGATCGACATCGGCAATGCCGCGACCGAGATGGCCGAGCGCATGGCGCGCGGCGTGCCGCAGGCCAATGGCGAGATTGCCGTGGAGCCGCTGATGGACGTCGCCATCGTCGGCCAGTCGGTGCTCTACATGGCCAACCTGCCGCTGGAAGCGAATGTGCTGTTCCACACGGTGATGGCCACCAAGATGCCCTTCGTAGGGCGCGGCTGAGGAACGCGCCGCCAGCGCGTCAGCCGGGCGTACTGGCCAGCGCGCCGGCGGTTAACGGCTGGGTAGCTGGCCAATTGTCCGCTGCCTGACCATGCAGCCAGACGGCGGTGCACGCGGCTTCGAAGGCCGTTTCGCCCTGGGCCAGCCGTGCCCCGACCATGCCGGCCAGCACGTCGCCGGTGCCGGCGGTGGCCAGGCGGGCATTGCCGGTCGGATTGATGACCGGCGTGTCCTCCGGCGAGGCGATCACCGTGCCGGAGCCCTTCAGTACCACGGTACAGCCGAAACGCTGCGCCAGCGAGCGCGCAGCGGCCAAGCGGTCATGCTGCACCTCGGTCGTCGAGCAGGCGAGCAGACGAGCCGCCTCCAGCGGGTGCGGCGTCAACACCGTTTTTCGTCCACGTGCGGCGCGGGCGCGCAGCAGCTGCTCGAGCTGGCTGTCGTTGGCAATGGCATTGAGGGCGTCGGCGTCAATGACGACGCGGTCCGCACTGGACAGGATGCGCGGCAGTTGCGCGGCCACCGCCGTGCCGCCGCCGCAGCCGATGACCACCGTGAGCTGTGCGGGCTCCAGGGCGTCCGGGGCGCGAAACATCAGTTCCGGCTGGCTGGCGTCCACCGACAGGCTGCCGCCGTCGAGCAAGGCTACGAAGACGCGGCCAGCACCGCAGTGCAGCGCGGCCGAGGCAGCCAGCAGGGCGGCACCGCCCATGCCCGGTGCACCGCCGAAGACGGCCACGTCGCCGTAGCTGCCCTTGTGCGAGGCGTGGGGGCGCGCCAGCGGCCTCGGCGCGCCGCCGAGCGTGGCTTGTACGGGGGCTGCGTGGCTGTCTGCGCCCAGTTCGTCGAGCCATACTTGGCCGGCCAGATCGCGGCCTTCAGCGGTGTACAGGCCCAGCTTGAGCGTGAGCAGGCTCAGCGTGTGCGTTGCGCGCACCGCGGGGCCGCTGGCGTGGCCGGTGTCGGCGTTCAGGCCCGAGGGCAGGTCGACCGCCAGCACCGGCACATCCAGCGCGTTGATGCGATGGATCCAGTCCGCCAGCCGACCTTCGGCGGCGCGCGTGACGCCGATGCCCAGTAGGGCGTCGATGCAGGCATCGCACGACGGTGGTGGCGCGTCCAGGAATTGCACGCCGGCGGTCTGGGCGCTGGCATACGAGGCCTGGGCATCCGCCGGTGCGGTCTGCGCCGAGCCCAGCCAAGTGACCAGTGGCTGTTTGCCCCATTGCTGCAAGTGCAGGGCGGCCTCCAGCCCGTCGCCGCCGTTGTTGCCGGGGCCGCACGCGATCCAGAACGTACGGGCATGGGGGGCGAGCGCCAATGCCAACCGCGCGGTGGCCAGGCCGGCGCGCTGCATCAGGGTGTGCGGTGGCAACTTGGCGGCCAGCGCCTGTTCCAGCGTTCGCGTGGCGGCGACGTCATGCAGCGGGTGGGGGAGGTTCGGGGCAATAGGCTGCATGGGACGCGTGTTCAGAATTCGTAGCTGTCGCCTTCACGCGCCAGGCGGATGTCGAGACGGTCGCCGGGTGGTGCCGGGTTGTCGGCCAGGGCCTGGGCGAAGGCGGCTTCCAGGGCATCGTCGCTGCGCGTCGGCTCGTGGTGCGTGCAATACAGCACCTTGGCGCTGGCCTGGCGCGCGGCGCGGATGCTGCTGTCGAAGGTGCCGTGGCCCCAGCCCTTCTTGGCCGGGTACTCTTCGGCGGTATAAGAGGTGTCGGCAATCAGCACGTCGACGCCGCGGATGGCGGCCTGGATGGCGGCTTCCTTTTCGTCGACGAAGGCCTGGTACTCGGCGTACTCGGCGTCACCCGGCTCGTAGATGTTGTAAGGCGGTTCATGGTCGCCGGTGAAGAACACCGACTTGCCATTCGCCTCGATGCGGTAGCCGAAGTTGATCACCGGGTGGTTGAGCAGGTAGGGCGTGATGGTGGCACTGCCGATCTGGATGGTCTGCTCCGGTGCCAGTGTCACGTACTCGATGCGCGCCTTCATCTCGGCTTCGCGCACCGGGAAGTAGCTGTACTGCAGCTGCACCGACATGACCTGTTCCACCCCCTTGCCAGACACCGGATCGAAGGCACCGTGCAGGCGCAGCAGGTTGCCGGGAATGAAGTTCGGAATGAAGAAGGGCAGACCTTGGATGTGGTCCCAGTGCGAGTGGGTGATGAGCACATTGGCCTGCACCGGCAGCTCGGCCAGCAGCGTCTGCGACAGTGGGAAGATGCCGGTGCCGGCGTCCAGGATGATCAGTTCGTTGGCGTCGGTGCGCACCTCGATGCAGGTGGTGTTGCCGCCGTAGCGCACGGTGTGCGGTCCCGGGGAAGCGATGGAGCCGCGCACGCCCCAGAACTTGACTTTCATGTTCAGCCCTCGAGTCGGGAAAAGATCTGTGCCTCTTCAAACAGGGCGCTCAGGTCGCCGAGCCGGGCGATGATGGCGTCGAGGTCGCCACCCAGGCGCCGGGCCATGGCGGGCGGCAGCGCCTCGATGCAGGCATTGCCGCCAAAGCCGAACTGCAGCTTCTTGCTGATCTGGTTGGCGGCAAAGACGCAGGCGATCATGTCGGTGTCCTTCAGCTCGCTGCCGTGCTGGTTGCGGATGGTCTCCACCAGCGGCGGCGCAAAGCGCCATTTTTCCACCAGCATGGCGCCTACCAGCGCGTGGTCGGCGCCAATGGTCTGCTGCAGGGCCTGGTGCAGCGAACTACCATCACGCTGGCTGAGCTCCAGTGCCTGTCGGAACTCGTCGGGCATGAACTGGGCGAACACCACCTTGCCGAAGTCGTGCAGCAGGCCGGCGATGAAACAGTCCATCGGGTCGGCACGGTCGAGGTCACCGGCCAGCTGCCGGGCAATGCCGGCGGTGGCCAGGGAATGCAGCAGGTACTGCTGCACATCGAAACCGGCCGCATTGCTCTTGGGCAGCATGCCGATGGCGGCGATGCCCAGCGCCAGGTTCTTGATGGTGTTGAAGCCCATGAAGACCACGGCGTGGCTGATCGACGTCACCTGCTTGGGCAGACTGTAATACGCCGAGTTGACGACTTTCAGGATCTTGACCGTCAGCACCGGGTCCTTGTCGATCACCTGCACCAAGTCCTTGGGCGTGCAGTCCACGTCCCGGGTGAGCTCCAGGATCTTTTGCACGCTCTTGGGGAAGGCCGGCATGTCGTCGACGGCGGCAGCCAGGCGCTGGGACAGTTCAGGACTCATGAAGGGGGACAGCAAAGGTTAGGCTGACTGTACCCGAATCAAACGGCCATTCCGGCGCCGTCCGGAGGCGCCAGGATGCCGTTTGGAGCGCCGCTCAGAGCCCGAGTCGGCTGCGGTCCAGGCCTTCGAGGTCGACCTCGGGTGTGCGTCCGCCGATCAGGTCGGCCAGGGCCCGAGCCGAGCCGCAGCTCAGCGACCAGCCGCTGGCGCCGTGACCCAGGTTGAGCCACAGGCCCGGGATGCCGCTGGCACCCAGCAGCGGCGGGCCGTCGGGCAGCATGGGGCGCGCGCCTTTCCAGATCTGCACGCCGTTGCTGAGCTGGGCGGCGCCGGGAAACCAGTCGTGCAGCACCTTGAACAGGGTCTGGATGGTGCCGTCACGCTGGCGGGCCGGGTCGCCGCCGAGTTCGGCCGTGCCGGCCGCGCGCACACGGTGGCCGAGGCGGGTGATGTTGACCTTGTAGCGCTCGTCCATCACGGCGCTGCGCGGCGCGTTGAGCGGCTCGCGCACGGCGGCGCTGACCGAGTAGCCGTGCACGGCGGCCAGCGGCAGCTTCAGGCCGAGTGGACGCAGCAGGCGAACCGAGTCGACGCCGGCACACAGCACGGCGGCGTCGAAGCGCTGCGGTTCGACGCCGCCGGCCAGGTGCAGGGTGGCGCCAGCGCCGCCCTCGATCGACTCCACCGTGGTGCTGAAAGCAAAGTGCACGCCCTGGCGCTGGGCTTCGTTCTTGAGCAGCAGCGCGAACTGGCGGCAGTTGCCGACCTCGTCCTGCGGCAGGTGGATGGCACCGTGAAACGTCGTGTCGGGATTGAGCGCCGGTTCGATCTTGCGCGCCTCGTCAGGCGTGATTTCCTTGAATGGCACGCCGGCGTCGCGCAGCACCTGCAGGCTGGGTTGGATCTGGGCCTGGTCCTTGGCCGAGCGCAGCAGCACCAGATGCCCTTCGCTGCGGTCGAATTCCAGTTGCAGGTCGCTGCTGATCTGGTGCAGGCGTTCTCGGCTGTAGCCGGCCAGGCGTTGCATGCGCGCGCGGTTGGCGGCGTAGGCCTCGGGTTGGCAGGCGCGCCAGCTCTTCCACATCCAGCCCAGTTCGCTGCGCGACAGCGGCCAGCGCAGGCGCACCGGCGCATGGCGACTGAGCAGGTGGCTGATGATCTTGGAGGGCATGCCCGGGGCTGACCACGGCGTGGTGTAGGCCGGTGCCACCATGCCGGCAATGGCAAAGCTGCCTTCTTCGGCGGCGGCCAGCCGGCGCTCGAAGACCGTGACCTCATGTCCGTCCTGCGCCAACTCGTAGGCGGTGGTGACGCCGATGATGCCGGCGCCAATGACTGCAATTTTCATGTATTTGTAGTGTTTTCGGGCCTCGGTGCTTGTCGGGTAAGCGCAAGCAGCTATTATTTTTGTAGCAAGTTCTCGATCTGCAGGGCAATGTTGAGTATCGCATCATCGCGCAGCGCGCCGTGCCAGACCATCAGGCCCACCGGCAGCTCGTCCGGCGTGTGACAGGGCAGCGACACGGCGCATCCGTCCAGCATGTTCACCACGCTCGGGTTGCGCAGCAGCAGGCCGTTGATGCGGAAGAAGGCCTCGTCGCGCGCGACGTCCAGCGCCGCATCCTTGCCTTGGCCCGGCGCCACCTCGGCCAGCGGCGGGGCAATGATCGGCACGGTCGGCGACAGCACGGCATCGATCCCCTGCAGGGCCGCTTCTGCGCGGGCAATCCAGTCGCGCCGCGCCTGGATGAGGTCGATGTAGTCGGCTGCGCTGATGGTTGCACCGCGTTCGATGCGCGAGCGCACGCGCGGGTCGTATTGCGCCGCCCGGTCCTGCAGCAGGCGGCGGTGCCAGGCGTAGCTCTCGGCCGCGGCAAAGCCACCGCTGGCCTGCAGGCCAGCGAGTTCGCCCAGCAGGGGCAGCGGCAGCTCCTCGATGCGGGCACCGGCACGGCGCAGCGTCTGTAGCGTGCGCTCGAAGGCGCGCGCCACCGTGGCGTCCACGCCGTCGAACATCAGCTGCGGGACCACCGCCAGGCGCCAGGCCGACAGCGGGGCGTTGCTGCGTGTGACGCGGCGCGCGGCCAGGATCTCGTGTACCACGACGGCGTCACGCACCGAGCGGGTCATGGCGCAGGCGGTGTCCAGCGTGGTGGACAGTGGCACCGTGCCGTCCAGCGGCACCAGGCGCTGGGTGTTCTTGAAGCCAACCAGGCCGTGCAGTGCGGCCGGGATGCGGATCGACCCGCCGGTGTCCGAGCCCAGGCCGACGAAGGCCGCGCCGGTGGCCACCGACACGGCCGCGCCACTGGACGACCCGCCGGGGATGCGCGGCACATCGGTGGCCGTCGCGTTGGCCGGAGTGCCATGGTGCGGGTTGACGCCCACCCCCGAGTAGGCGAACTCGGTCATGTTGGTGCGGCCGATCACAGCCGCACCGGCAGCGCGCAGCCGGGCTACGGCCACGGCGTCGCGGGGCGCCGGCGCGGCGTCGGCCAGTACCAGGGAGCCGGCGCGGCTGACCTGGCCCTGGATGTCGAACAGGTCCTTGACCGAGACGGCCAGCCCGGCCAGCGGTTGGCGAACCGGGTCGGCTGCCGCCGCACTGATCCGGGCCTGGTCGAAGTCGGCCTGGAGGAAGGCGTGCTGGCAGTGGGCCGACTGGGCTGCGTCGATGGCCCGCTCGATTTCGGTGCTTGCGCTGGTCTGACCGTCCAGCAAGCTACGGCGGGTGGTGTGGAGGTCGGCAAGCATGGGGAAAGGGGTGCTCTGTGCTATACTCTTTGGGTTTTGCTGGCGGGCCATTCCGGCCTGCTGGCGAACAAATCGCAAACCGGTCCATCCAGGTGTTGCATCGGGCGCAGGGCGCCTGCTGCAAAGAGGGCCGGATTTTAGACCCAACCTTCGGAGTTTCACTATGTCCGCAACCATGCGTCAAATGCTGGAAGCCGGTGTCCATTTCGGCCACCAGACCCGCTTCTGGAATCCCAAGATGGCCCCGTATATTTTCGGCCATCGCAACAAGATCCACATCATCAACCTGGAAAAGTCGCTGCCGATGTTCCAGGAGGCGGCCAAGTTCGCCAAGCAGCTGGCTGCCAAGCGCGGCACCATCCTGATGGTCGGCACCAAGCGCCAGGCCCGCGAGATCGTCGCCGCTGAAGCCCAGCGCGCCGGTGTGCCCTTCGTCGACCAGCGTTGGCTGGGCGGCATGCTGACCAACTTCAAGACCGTCAAGACCTCCATCAAGCGCTTGAAGGACATGAAGGCCCAGCAGGAAGCCGGTCTGGACAACATGAGCAAGAAAGAGCAGCTGATGTTCGCCCGTGAGCTGGAGAAGCTGGAGAAGGACATCGGCGGCATCCAGGACATGAACACCCTGCCGGACGCCATCTTCGTGATCGACGTCGGCTACCACAAGATCGCCGTGGCCGAAGCCAAGAAGCTGGGCATTCCGCTGATCGGCGTGGTGGATACCAACCACTCGCCCGAAGGCATCGACTACGTGATCCCGGGCAACGACGACTCGTCCAAGGCCGTGACGCTGTACGCCCGCGGCATTGCCGACGCCATCTTGGAAGGCCGTGCCAACGCCGTGGATGACGTGGTCAAGGCGGTGTCGGCCGAGAGCGGTGACGAATTTGTGGAAGTGAACGAGGCTGCCTGAGCCGGTCACGACCCGAAGAAAGGGGCGCTGGGTGCCCCTTTTTTTTAGCCCCTGTTTGAATTGAACTGAACTGCACACGGAGAAACAAGATGGCTGCAATTACCGCAAGCATGGTCGCTGAACTGCGCGCCAAGACCGATGCCCCGATGATGGAATGCAAGAAGGCCCTGACCGAAGCCGACGGCGACATGGCCAAGGCGGAAGAGGTGCTGCGCGTCAAGCTGGGCACCAAGGCCGGCAAGGCCGCCTCGCGCGTGACCGCTGAAGGCGTGGTCGCCAGTTGCATCGAGGGCACCACTGGCGCCCTGATCGAAGTGAACTGCGAAACCGATTTCGTGACCAAGAATGACAGCTTCCTGGGGCTGGCCAAGGCCGCCGCCGAGCTGATCGTCAAGCACAACCCCGCTGACGTGGCCGCCCTGGGTGCGCTGTCCTACAGCCAGGACGGCTTCGGCCCCACCCTGGAAGACGTGCGTAAGGGCCTGATCGGCAAGATCGGCGAGAACATGAGCTTCCGTCGCTTCAAGCGCTTTGCCTCCGGCGCCAAGCTGGCCGCCTACCTGCACGGCACCCGCATCGGCGTGGTGGTTGAGTTCGACGGCGACGAAACCGCCGCCAAGGACGTCGCCATGCACGTGGCCGCCATGAAGCCGGTTGCGCTGACCAGCGCCGACGTGCCGGCCGACCTGATCGAGAAGGAGCGCTCGGTTGCCACCGCCAAGGCGGCCGAATCCGGCAAGCCGGCCGACATCGCCGCCAAGATGATCGAAGGCTCGGTGCAGAAGTACCTGAAGGAGGTCTCGCTGTTCAACCAGCCCTTCGTGAAGAACGACAAGCAGACCGTCGAGCAGATGCTCAAGGCTGCCGGCACCACTGTCAAGGGTTTCACCCTGTTTGTGGTGGGCGAGGGCATTGAGAAGAAGGTCGACGACTTCGCTGCCGAGGTGGCTGCCCAGGTGGCAGCTGCCCAGCAGGCAGGCTGATCGGCAATCCTGTAAATTCCATTCCGTCCACCCAGCCTGATCGATACCGTTAGAAGGAGAGTTCCCCATGTCAGACGCCCAGCCGGCCCACAAGCGCATCCTGCTGAAGTTGTCCGGTGAAGCCCTGATGGGGGACGATGCCTTCGGTATCAACCATGCGACCATCCAGCGCATGGTGCAGGAGGTGGCCGAGGTGACCCGCCTGGGTGTGGAGGTGGCCGTCGTCATTGGCGGCGGCAACATCTTCCGCGGCGTGGCCGGTGGTTCGGTCGGCATGGACCGCGCGACCGCTGACTACATGGGCATGCTGGCCACCGTGATGAATGCGCTGGCACTGGCCGACACCATGAACAAGGCGGGCCTGACGGCACGTGTCATGTCGGCCATCGGCATCGAGCAGGTGGTCGAGCCCTATGTGCGGCCCAAGGCCCTGCAGTACCTGGAAGAGGGCAAGGTGGTGATCTTCGCCGCCGGGACGGGCAATCCGTTCTTCACCACCGATACCGCCGCCGCGCTGCGCGGTGCCGAGATCGGTGCCGAGGTGGTGCTCAAGGCCACCAAGGTGGACGGTGTCTACACCGCCGACCCGAAGAAGGACCCGGGCGCGACGCGCTACAGCAAGCTGACCTTCGACGAGGCCATGGTGAAGAACCTGGGCATCATGGATGCCACGGCCTTTGCGCTGTGCCGCGACCAGAAACTGCCCATCAAGGTGTTTTCCATCTTCAAGCACGGTGCGCTCAAGCGCGTGGTGATGGGTGAGGACGAGGGTACGCTGGTCTACGCCTGACCGGTCCCGTTGCAGCTGAGGAGAGAACAATGACGATCGCCGACATCAAGAAAACCATGGAAGCCAAGATGGACCAGTCCATCGAGGCCTTGAAGAACAACCTGTCCAAGATTCGCACCGGCCGTGCCAATCCGGCCCTGCTCGATGCCATCCACGTCGAGTACTACGGCTCCATGGTGCCGCTGAGCCAGGTGGCCAACGTGTCGCTGCTCGACGCCCGCACCATCAGCGTGCAGCCCTGGGAAAAGGGCATGGGCGCCAAGATTGAAAAGGCCATCCGCGAGAGCGACCTCGGCCTCAACCCGGCCTCCATGGGCGACCTGATCCGCGTGCCGATGCCGCCGATGAGCGAAGAACGCCGCAAGGAAATGACCAAGCTGGTGCGTACCGAGGGCGAGAATGCCAAGATCGCCGTGCGCAACCTGCGCCGCGACGCCAACGAGGCGGTCAAGAAGCTGGTCAAGGACAAGCAGGCGTCAGAAGACGACCAGAAGCGCTCCGAAGCCGACATCCAGAAGCTGACCGACAAGCACGTGGCCAGCATCGACCAGCTGGTGGCGGCCAAAGAGCAGGAAGTGATGGCGGTCTGAGACTGGCGGGCGTTCGATATCGAGCGCCCTTGTCCATCGGCCCATCTCCCAACGCTCCGCCTTCCGCACGCCATCGTCATGGTGCCTCATCACATCGCCATCGTCATGGACGGCAACGGCCGCTGGGCGTCCAAGCGCTTCCTGCCGCGCCTGGCGGGCCACCGCCAGGGCATGGAGAGCCTGCGCCGCTGCATCCGTGCCTGCGCCGACCGCGGCGTGGCAGTGCTGACGGTCTTTGCCTTTTCCTCCGAGAACTGGAACCGGCCGGCCGATGAGGTCTCTGGCCTGATGGAACTGCTGGCCAACGCGCTGGCCAAGGAAGTGCCACAACTGCTCAAGGATGGGGTGCGGCTGCATTTCGTCGGCGAGCGCGCTGGTTTGTCGGACAAGGTGCGCGCCGGTCTGGACCAGGCGGAGGCCGCGACCTCGGCCAATGACCGACTCATGCTCAATGTCTGTTTCAACTACGGCGGCCGCTGGGACATTGCGCAGGCCGCTGCCAAGCTGGCCGCGCAGGGGCAGGCCATCACCGAGATGGCTTTGAACGGGGCCATGGCACTGGCTCATGTGCCGGACCCTGACCTCATCATCCGCACTGGCGGCGAACTGCGCCTGAGCAACTTCCTGCTCTGGCAGGCTGCCTACGCCGAGCTGTACTTCAGCGACAAGCTCTGGCCCGACTTTGACGAGGCTGAACTGGACCTTGCCATTGCTGCATTTGGCCGGCGCGAGCGCCGCTTCGGACAGACCTCGGCCCAAGTGGCGGCTGGCAACGACAGCCAGCAGGCCGCCTGAGAAAGCCATGCTGAAGCAGCGCGTCATCACCGCCATCGCCTTGCTGCTGATCCTGCTGCCGGCGATGTTCTACCCGGCACCGGAGCCGTTCAGCGTGGTCGTTCTGCTGTTGATCGCAGCGGGGGCCTGGGAGTGGGGGCGCCTGAACAGCTGCAGCCAGGCTGTTGCCTTTTCCGGGGCCCTGATCAGTGTTTTGCTCTGCGGCCTGAGCTGGAATCTCGGGCTGTTGCATCGTCCTGTGCCGGTGGTCTGGTCGGTGGCGGGCGGCCTGTGGGTGCTGCTCGGTGCCGGCTTGCTGCGCAAGGGCGTCCCCTTCTGGCCTTCGATTCCCCCGGGGCTGCGCTGGTCCGCAGGTTTGGGTGCGCTATGGGTGACCTGGCTCGCGGTGGCGCAGGCGCGCGTCATCGGCATCAACCTGCTGCTGTCCATGCTGGTGCTGGTCTGGGTGGCCGACATTGCGGCGTACTTTGCTGGCAAGGCCTTCGGCGGCCGTTTCAGTGCGGCCAAGCTGGCGCCTTCCATCAGCCCGGGCAAGAGCTGGGAGGGCGTGTGGGGTGGCATGCTGGGCGTAGTGCTGCTCGCGCTGGCGTGGCGCTGGGTCGATCAGGCCTGGCAGCTGC
>Ga0209594_1000435_pt1 | contig 25831 bp, 22 predicted proteins | sample AshMeaCrysSpring_FD_184126 | JGI IMG/M metagenome (GOLD analysis project Ga0209594, IMG submission 184126) | Groundwater microbial communities from Big Spring, Nevada to study Microbial Dark Matter (Phase II) - Ash Meadows Crystal Spring... | ecosystem: Environmental > Aquatic > Deep subsurface... | reverse complement strand
CACCGCCGGCGAGATCCCCGGCACCAGCTACCGCAAGACCAGCTACAGCGACAGCATCTACGCCATCCAACCGGACGGTGGCGCCTACCCCCTCACCTACGCCCAATGGCAAGCCGCGGGCTTCCCGACCCCCACCGCCGGCGAGATCCCCGGCACCAGCTACGCGAAGACGGCGTGGTCACCCAACGTCTACGCGCGCCAGCCGGGGGCTGCCCACAGCATCTGGCTCACCGGAGCGCAGTGGCAGGCTGCCGGGTCGCCGGCTCCCCAGGTGGTCGCCACCGCGCCCACCCTGAACGAGGTGTACGCACGGGGTGGTTCGAGTGGCTTCGCTGTGCGCGGCAAGGGCTTCGGGCACGGCTTCGGCATGAGCCAGTGGGGGTCGTACCAAGCCGCCGTACTCGGCAACCCCTGGTCGGCCATCATCGGCTTCTACTACCCGGGCACCACGCTGACGACGGCCCCCACTGGCTCGGTGCGCGTCCTGCTGGAAGATGACACCGGCGCGGACTTGATCGTGCGACCCGAGACCGGCTTGCACGTGCTGTGGACGGACCTGTCGGGCCAGCAGCGCGACCTCGAGGCCCCGGCGAGCGTGAACGGCTGCTCGCCCGTCTGGTGGCGCACGGTCACCTCAGCCGTGGCGGTGTCAGTGCAGTACCTTTGCAACGACAGCTGGACGACCTGGCAGGCCGCCGACCCCTCGCGGTCGGTTACTTTCCGACCGTCCGACGCCACGATCGACACCGCGGTGCGCACCGACACCGGGTTCATCCGCAAGGGCTACCGGGGCGACCTCGTAGGCCGCCCCTCGGGAGCCTCGATGGTTGTCACGAACGTGGTGCTGGTCGAGTCCTATCTGTACTCAGTGGTCGCGAACGAGGTCGTGCCATCGTGGCCCCATGAGGCGCTGCGGGCGCAGGCGGTTGCGGCCCGGTCGTACGCGCTGCGCGAGCGCAACGACCGCGCCGGCTCGTCCTTCGACGTCTACGACAGCACGAGGAGTCAGCTCTACCCGGGTCGGGTGCTCTACGACGACACGTGGAACGTCGTGCGCTCGTACGAGGACTCCCGCACGAGCGCAGCGGTCGACGCCACTGGCTCGACCTATCTGGTGGCTCAGGGCATCCCAGCGTTCGCCCAGTTCTCCTCGTCCAACGGCGGCTGGACCGCCCGCGGCTCTCAGCCGTACCTGCCGATCCAGGCCGACGCATGGGACACCGCAGCGACCCCGAACCCTTACCTCGACTGGACGACCTCGGTGGGAGCTGCGGCACTGGAGAGCCGTTACCCATCCATCGGCAGCCTGCAGGCGGTCCGCGTCACTCAGCGTGACGGAGGCGGGCTGTGGGGCGGCCGAGTGCTCACCCTGGTACTCGAGGGAACGGCGGGGTCGGTGACGGTCTCCGGAGACAGCGCGATCCGATCCGCGCTGGGCACGCGGTCGTCATTCCTCACCTTCGGCTGAGCTGGCGTCGTGCTCCCGTGGGCGCTTCAGACCCAACCGACTCCGACTGCTGCTGCACTGCGGCCTCGACTGGCACACTCCCCCCACGCCGAAGATCAGAAGCCGCTCACCACGCATGGTCAGTGTCATGCTCGGGGCGTCCGGGGGGTTGGCTCTCACGCTTGGTGCCCTCGTGGCGATACGCCTTGTGCCGCCCCCCGGACGCAGGGAACCGGCCGGCGTGGCTTGACAGGAGCGTGGCTACGCCTGAACTGACAGGTGCCCGCCGACCGGTTCGTCACCCTCGCACGGAAGGCGACACTGGCCATGGTGATCCTGGGCATCGACGCGCACAAGCGCACCCACACCGTCGTGGCGGTCGACCCGCTCGGCCGGCAGCTGGGCGTGAAGACCACCACCTCTACCACGACCGACGCGCACCTGGACCTGGTCCGCTGGGCCGACCAGTTCGGCCCGGACCGGATCTGGGCGGTCGAGGACTGCCGGCGGCTGTCCCGCCGGCTCGAGGCGGACCTGCTCCGCCACGGCGAACGCATCGTGCGGGTGCCGCCGAAGCTGATGACGCACGCCCGTGACTCCGCCCGCAGCTACGGCAAGTCCGACCCCATCGACGCGCTCGCCGTGGCTCGCGCCGCCCTCCGCGAGCCTGACCTGCCCACCGCGCGTCTGGATGGGCCCGAGCGGGAGCTGCGGCAACTGGTCGACCACCGCGAAGACCTGCTGGCCGAACGGACCCGGCACATCAACCGGCTGCGCTGGCACCTGCACGAGATCGACCCCAGTTGGGACCCCCCGGAGCGGTCGTTGCGCCAACGCACCCACCTCGAGGCCGTGGCCGCCCGACTCGCCGGGGTGGACACCCTGACAGGCAGGATCGCCCGCGATCTCGTGGAGCGCATCAGCGACCTCACCCGCGCCGAGCACGCCCTCGAAGCAGAGATCACCGCGCGGGTCACCCCGCTCGCCCCGACCCTGCTGGCCATCTGCGGGGTCGGCGCGGTCACCGCAGCGAAGATCCTCGGAGAGGTCGCCGACGTTCACAGGTTCCGGTCCAAGGACGCCTTCGCACGCCACAACGGCACCGCGCCCATCCCGGTGCACTCCGCCAACCGCGGCCGCTACCGGCTGTCACGGATCGGCAACCGGCAGATCAACGCCGCGATCCACCGCATCGCCATCACCCAGATCCGCTGCCACCCAGACGCCCGTGCCTACCGCGACCGACAAGTGGCCGCCGGCAAGACCAAGACCGAAGCCCGCCGTGCCCTCAAGCGCCGCCTATCCGACGTCGTCTACCGCGCACTCCTCGCCGACGCCCACCTCACCGCAGCAGAACCAACCCCGACAGTCATCGCGGCTTGACACAGGAGCAAGGCGTAGAGCCAGTAATCCCTTCTCCTGCCTCAGCAGCCGGGTCCGCTTCTTGGCCTCCCGTAGCTCGGCGTGCTCGGCCGCCGTCGTTCCCGGCTTGAGCCCGGCCTCGACCTCGGCGGTACGCATCCAGTTACGAAGACATGACTCCGCGATACCGAAGTCGGCAGCGATCTGCTTGATCGTCTGCCCCGGCTCGCGCCGACGAGCGACGTCAACAACGTCCTCGCGGAACTCCTTGGGGTAGGGTTTGGGCACAGGTCCACAACCTTCCAGCGACGCCTTACAGCGCCACAGATGAGATGTCACCTATCCGTGCAGCAGTCCCATCCAGCGACCTTGGTACACCCCAGAAGAGCCAGCGAAGGTGCGTGACGGGCGTAGAATCTTGCCCGATCCCGCACCCTTGGAGTGTACGCATGACCGACGTCGTTGCCCTTGGCCAGCCGACGGTAGGCGACGAGGAACTGCAGGCCATCGCCGAGGTGCTCGATTCCGGCTGGGTGGCGGGGAACGGGCCCGCATCGCGAGCCTTCGAAGCCGAGTTCGCTGCCCTGTGCGGGACCGAGCATGCTCTCGCCGTCAACAACTGCACCGCGGCCCTGCACCTCGCGATCGCAGGACTGGGCGCTGGGCCTGGCGACGAGGTCGTCGTCGCCGACTACACCTTCCCTGCAACCGGTCACGCTGTGATGTTCACGGGAGCCACTCCCGTGTTCGCCGACATCCGTCCTGACATCTGGACAGTCGACCCGGCAGCAGTGGAGGTCTCCATCAGCCAGCGCACCGTAGGCATCGTGGCCGTGGATGCGATGGGGCAGTGCGCCGACTACGATGAATTGCGAAGCATCGCGACGCGGCACGGTCTGTGGCTGGTGGAAGACGCAGCCGCGGCGTCCGGCGCCACCTACCGTGACCGACCAGCCGGAAGCCTCGCGGATGCCGGCTGCTTCAGCTTCCACGGGCGGAAGGGCATCACCTGTGGGGAGGGTGGAGCGCTAACGACCGACCGAGCCGACCTCGACGCGTGGGCCCGCAAGGTGCATGCCTTCGGCATCGAGAGCGCGCTCTCACGAGCTGAATCAACAGACCTACCCATACCTCAGTTCGACCTGCTCGGATACAACTACAAGTTGTCCGACATCGCTGCGGCGATCATGCTCGTGCAACTCGGTCGCCTGGCCGCCCTCTTGACGGCCCGCCGGACCGTGGCGGCTCGATACGCGACCCTGCTCGAGGAGTTCGACCTCGTTCAGTTGCCCTTCACCGCCGCCGATCGTGACCACGTCTGGCAGGCTTACGTGCTCACGCTGGACCCCAGCGTGGATCGCGGCGCTGTAGCTCGTGCAATGCGGGACCGAGGGATCCAGTCGAATTTTGGAACCTATTCGTCCCATTTGCAGCCTCTGTACGGCGAGAGTAAGCCCTGCCCGGTCTCCGCGGACATGTTCGCCCGACATCTGGCGATCCCGATGCACGCGAACCTGACGGAGGCACAGATCGAGCGAGTCGCTGCCGCTGTCCTAGAGCTCGTTCCACAGTGTCGCCGCTAGCCGGCGTCGCCCCCACCCGAGAGGAGTGCTGTGACCGACGAGACTGTCCTGTTCACTGGCGGTGCTGGCTTTATCGGCATGCACGTGATCCCCATGCTGCTCGAACGCGACTACCGGGTGCGACTCTTCGACAACATGTCTCGAGGCGACCGAGACAGGGTGGACGAACTTGTTGCCACTGGCCGAGTCGAACTCGTCGAGCAAGACGTCCGCTACGGCGGCTCGGTGCAACGGGCGATCAGTGGGTGCGGTAGCGTTATTCACTTCGCGACGGTAAGCATCAACAAGTCACAGGCCGACCCTGACGAGTCAATCGACATCAACATGGTGGGCAACCACAACGTCTTTGCGGCCGCTGCCGACGAGGGGGTCCGCCGCCTCGTCTTCGCCTCGAGTGCTTCGGTGTACGGGGACCCGAAGAAGCTGCCGATGCATGAGGACGACCGGCTCGATCCGTTGACCCCCTACTGCATCAGCAAGCGGGCAGGAGAGGACCTGCTGGGCTACTATCAGCGCCGAGCGGGCCTGTCATGGGTTGCCCTCCGCTTCTTCAACGTATACGGCCCCGGCCAGAAGAGTTCCGCCTACTACACGTCGGTTATCAATCACTTCATTACGCGACTGCGCAACGGTGAGCCCCCCATCATTGACGGCAAGGGGGAGCAGTCCATGGACTTCATCCATGTCCACGATGTTGCCCGGGCGGTCGTGCTGGCTCTAGAGAGCGAGCGCGACAACGTGTCCGTCAACGTCGGTACCGGGATCGACACGTCGGTCGCTCAGCTCGCCCGCATACTGATCGATGCAGTCGGGGTCGACGTCAAGCCGCGGTTCAAACCGAGGGACGTCCTAGTCAGTCGACGCGCGGCTGACATCACCCGTGCGCGCGACGTCCTTGGGTTCGAGCCCACCATCACGGTGGAGGACGGCATGCTCGACCTGATCAAGTCGGGCAGGTCCGGGTGAGCGGGGTGGTGTCGGAGTTGCCCAGCAACCCCTACAACCCCCACGCCTGGGTCTCGGGGGACCCCAGGATCGGGGACGGCACTTGGATCGGCGCATTCACAGTCATTGATGGCAGCGGCGGCCTAACGATCGGACGAGGTTGCGACATCGCAAGTGGCGCTCAAATCTACACCCACAGTTCGGCGAAGCGTTGCGTTTCGGGAAGACTCCACGCCGAGGTCGACCGGGCGCCGGTGATCATCGGGGACCGAGTCTTCATAGGTGCCGGCGCCATCGTCCAGATGGGAGTAACGATCGGTGACGGTGCCGTCGTAGCCGCCGGTGCGGTCGTCACCCAAGACGTACCTGCCGGAGCGGTCGTCTCGGGTGTCCCAGCTAGACGGAGCGGGCGCGTCGTCCTGCACGACGACCGAGTCGAGTTCCAGCCGGTCGTTACGGACGACTAGGCGATGCGCATCGCCGTCGTCAACAACTTCTTCCCGCCCAGAGTCGGCGGGAGCTCACATCTATCCGACTCGCTCGCGCGTGGTTACGCGGAGCACGGACATGAGGTGCTTGTCGTCACCGCCGCGTACCAGGGGTCGCCCGAGCAAGAGGATCGCGACGGGCTGCACATCACGCGGCTACCCGCTGTCGTGCTACCTGAGACCCGAATGGCGCTGAACTTTGACATCGCCTTCACCACGCGACCGTCACTGAGGCGACAAGTCGCGAGAGTGCTCGACAGTTTCGGGCCAGATGCTCTGCATCAGCATGGTCAGTTCTTCGACCTGACCTGGGCAACTGGGTTGTGGGCTCGCCATCGTGGTGTCCCAGCCCTCCTGAGCGTCCATACGCGCTTGGAGAGTCCCTCGCCGCTGACATCCGCCGCCTTCCGCATGGCCGACGCGACTCTCGTTGCGCCCATCCTCAGGCGGTATCGACCAACCTTCGTCGTCATGGACGTACAGATGGACGAGTACATCCGGACGCGCTACGCCGATGCGATCGGCGGGATGGAGTACATCCCGGTCGGCGTCGACCCGGACTGGGTGCTGGGCGGAGACGGTACGCGTGTACGCCGCCAATACGGCCTTGGGGAGCGACCCGTCGTGCTCTCTCTTGGGCATGTCATCCCCCTGCGGGACCGGATCATGCTTGTGGAGGCCTTGCCGATGCTGCGCGCCGCCGTGCCCGACGTGCGAGTCCTCGTGGTCGGGCATGTCTACTACGACGAGTTCCTGGCTCGGGCGCAGCATCTCGGCGTCGCCGATCTGGTCGTGGCCGTTGGCCCCGTGACCAGGGCTGAGGTCCCCGACTACCTGGCAGCCGCTACTGTCGAGGCGCACGACCTTCAGGGGTATGGCTTTGGCACAGCGAGCCTAGAGAGCATGGCGGCGGCCGTGCCGGTCGTCGCAGCAGTGCGTGCCGACAACTTCCCCACCGTCGACCTCATCGACGGTGAGCACTGTCTGCTCGTGCCTGAAGGTGACGTCTCCGCCCTGGCCCATGCCCTCGCTCGTGTGATCGAAGACCGGGACCTTCACGACCTCGTTGGCCAACGGGGACGGAGCCTGGTCCGCCGCCACTTCGCTCTGGACGTCGTTATCGAGCAGCATCTGCGAGTACTTGAGCGTCTTGCCTCCGATCAGTAGCAGGCCGTCTCGCGCACACGCTCGAGGACCCGATGGGCCGGTAGGATATTCGCTCGTTCGGCATCGACGTCGACCGACCCTTCGACGAGGCCGATGAAGCGGTCGAGTTGCGCCGCCAGCGGCTCCTGCCCCGTCACGAGCGTAGGGATCTCGATGACTGTCTGCTGGCGGTACCCAACCCCGTCCGGGGTCGCCTCATTGGCTACGTGTCGGTAGATTGTCACGTCCCGACGTAGCAAGTCGATATCGATTAGTTGGCCCACCTCGCCAATCGAGAGCGACCTGATCTTCCGCTGGCCGATCCTGCTGGCAGATAGCGTCGCGATCCCCCCGCCCGGGAAGGTCATTACCGCCTCGGCGACATCCTCGGCTCCCGGCGCCGAGCCTGGGTGCGGATGTGAGAAGGCTCCCCGCACCGCCTCAGGCTCCTGGCCGAAGATCCGAAGCGTGAGATCCAGGTCGTGGATCAGTAGGTCACTGGCGACACCCGTGCGAACGCGAGGGGCGTAGGGGGAGTGGCGTGTCGAGGTTACGTGGGCCGGCTCGCGCACGATCCGCATGGCAGTAAGGACGGCGGGGTTGTAGCGCTCCAACAGACCGCACATGAGCGGCACTCCCGCCACCTCTGAGGCCTCGAGGATGCCCCTCACCTGGTCGAGGCTGTCCGCCAACGGCTTCTCCACGAGCAATGGCAGTCCCGACGCGATCACTTGCAGCGCTAACTCATAGTGCGCAGGAGTCGCAGCTGCGACAACTACTGCGTCCAGCCCTGCAGGCTCGAACTCCGCCAGGACGCGTCCACCGTACCGGTCGGCGACGGACTTCGCGGCGTCCACCCGTGGGTCGATGACTGCAGCCAACTCGCACAAGGACGACTCACTGACCACGCGAGCGTGCATGGAACCCATTGAGCCGGCGCCCACGATCGCAACCCGCAGTCTCACGCGGCCGCTTCCATGACTGCTCGTACCGCGTCGATGACCTGGTCGACCTCGGTGTCAGACAGGTGTTGGTGGACAGGTAGCGAGACGACGTGCCCTGCAACCCGCTGGGCGACAGGAACATCACCCGGGATCACCCGGGGATGACCGCGGTAGCAGTCGTAGTCGAAGACGAGCCGCGGGTAGTAGACGCCCGACCCCACCCCTCGATCGGCAAGCTGCTCGACCACCTTGTGCTGGTCCAGAGGGAACTCCTCGTCGAGCAACACGGTGTACTGATGCCACACATGAGTGCGGCCTGGAAGCTGCCGAGGTGTAGTCAGCCCAGGGACATCCGCCAGTCCCTCGTTGAGGCGCTGCGCGTTGGCCTGACGTCTGGCCACCGTCTGGTCGTACCTGGAGATCTGTGGGAGTACCAGCGCCGCCTGAAGGTCGGTGAGTCGGTAGTTGTGCCCGGCCATCTCGTACTGGTAGCGCGCCCGCATACCCTGATTTCGCAGCACCCGAAGCCGATCGGCGAGTGAGTCGTCGTCCGTGGTCACGATGCCGCCCTCGCCAGTCGTGAGGTTCTTCGTGGCGTAGAACGAGAAGCAACCGGTCCCGAACGATCCTACTCCTCGGCCGTCGACTGTGGCTCCGTGGGCCTGTGCGGCGTCCTCCACAAGGCGAAGGCCATGCGACTCCACCAGAGGGACCAGAGCACTCATGTCCGCCGCTTGCCCGTACAGATGAACCGGCATCAGCACTCGGGTGTGCTCCCCGACCGAACCGGCGACCGACTCGGGATCGAGGCAGAAGTCCGCGACGTCGATGTCGGCGAAGCATGCCGTGGCACCTGCCTCCAGGATCGCATTAAGCGTAGCCACGAACGTGAATGGGGAGGTGAGCACCTCGTCGCCCGGATCGAGGTCCAGCACCTGTAGGGCAGCGACAAGGGCCGTGGTGCCGTTGTTGACTGCGACGGCGTGCCGTGCCCCGACGAGGCCAGCGAACTCCCGCTCGAACCTATCGACCATCGGCCCCTGTGCCAGCAGCCCTGACCGCAGCACCTCGAGGATGAGCGGCTCGCAGTCGCGGACATCGACGCGAGTAATCGGGATCACGTGAGGCCCCCTGAGTAGTGGGGCGCCGCCGGCGGTGCCAGGGCGCACATTAAGCCTGATGTTAGCCTTCTGCTCGCAACAACCTTACTGGCCCCAACTGAATACACTTGCCTAGCGCCAGCTGCCCCCGGCTCCGTTTGCGAGGAGAAGACGTGCCCACCCGGATCCACCCGTCTGTAGTAGTGGGTGTCGGCGTCGAGCTTGGGGTAGATGTAGTGGTGGGACCGAACACCGTCTTGACCGGGCCGCTCGTGATCGGAGACCGCGTCTGGATCGCCCCTATGGTGTCGATCGGGACCCCCGCTGAGTACCGCGGGGGCCCCCATCCGGTCGGGTGGGGCGGGGAGCAGTGCGGAGCCGGGGTGGAGATCGGACCAAGCACCATCATTCGTGAGTTCGTCACGATCAACCAGGGGACCGAGGAGACGACAAGCATCGGGGCGGACTGCTACCTGCTAGCCCGAAGTCACGTCGGACACGACTGTGTCGTCGGCGAGGGAGTGACGCTGGCCGACTCGGTACAGCTCGGCGGGCATACACACGTGTGGGCGTGGGCCAACATCGGCATGGGTTCGGTCGTCCACCAACGGTGCGAGGTGGGGCCGGGTGCGATGGTGGGAATGGGCTCCGCGGTGCGGCAACCGGTCGCGCCGTTCACGGTGGCCGTGGGTAACCCCGCACGTACGGTGGGAGTCAACGTCGTTGGACTGCAGCGCAGGGGTTGCTCACCGGAGGCTATCGAAGCACTGGCGCTAGTGCTGAAGTTGAAGCAGGTGGACGTCGACGCCCTGCCAGCCGACCTGCCTTCCGACCTACGTCAGTGGCTGCAGTCCTGGGTGGAGCGGGAGCCGCTCAAGGCCGATCACTAAGGGAGACATGACGAGTGAGAACTCAGGACCGACTGCGCGACGTGTTCGTGAACGTGCTTGAGCTGGCCAGCGACGCGGACGTCACGTCGCTGAAGTACCGCGACGTGGAGGAGTGGGACTCGGTTGGGCACATGGCACTTGTTGCGGCGATCGAAGACGAGTTCGAAGTGCAGTTCGACACTGATCAGGTGATCGACATGAGCAGCTTCCAGGTCGCGCTGGAGATGCTGCAGAGCATGCCAACCAGTGGCTAAGGGAGCACCCGACCTGACCGACCGCGTCTGTCTCATCACGGGTGGAAGCCGGGGGATCGGAAAGGCCACAGCGGAGAGACTCGCGGAGGCGGGGGCCAGAGTCGTGGTGTGCTCACGCCAGCAAGGGACGAGTTCGGCCGTGGCTGAGCGCATCGGTGAGGTCTACGGCACACCGGCCCAGGCGCTGACTCTGGACGTGACCGACTCTCGAGCAGTGCAGCGGACCGTCCGGGACGTTGCGAAGGAGCACGGCCGACTCGACGCCGTGGTGGCGAATGCCGGCATCCTCGAGGACGCGCTCCTCGGCATGATCGGCGACGGCTTAGTCCAGCGCATGCTCGAGACGAACGTGGCGGGCACCCTGAATACCGTCCAGGCCGCCGCGCGGGTGATGATGCGGCAACGGTACGGCTCCCTGGTCCTGCTGGCGTCGATCGTGGGCGAACGCGGGAACGCCGGGCAGGTGGCCTACTCGGCATCGAAGGCTGCCGTGGCCACCATCGCGCGGTCTGCCGCCAAGGAGCTCGGCCGCTACGGCATCCGCGTCAATGCAGTGGCTCCTGGCGTCATCCAGACCGACATGATCTCTCACCTGCCCGACGAGGTTCTCAGCCGCCGACTCAGCGACACCGCTCTCGGTCGTTTGGGCTCCCCGGACGACGTCGCCACCGTCATCCGGTTCCTTGTCTCCGACGACTCTTCCTACGTCACCGGTCAGGTGATCGGCGTCGACGGAGGCCTCGTTCTGTGACGTCGCTACTTTCCGGGGACGCCCGACTCGTTGAACCTGCCACTGGCAGGGTGCATGGTGGCGACGGCTTGGCCGACGCGGTGGCCGACCGGGCGGCCAGACTGCTCGAGACATCGGCGGGTCCCGTCTTCCTCGCCGCTCGACTGGACCTGGAGACAGTCGTCACGTACCTGGCCTGCTGGGAGTCGCAGCGCGCCGTCGCCCTCATCGATCCTGGCCTGGACCGCGACGCATTGGAAGTGCTTCTGAACCGCTACCGGCCCGCGACCCTCGCCGGCGAGTGGGACCCGGTTCTTCGCAGGGAGTTCAAGTCGACAGATGCTGGTGGGGGGCTCTGGACTCGGGACGCGTCCGCTGCAGAGACGCACCCGGATCTCGGCGTCCTGCTGGCAACCAGCGGGTCGACAGGAAGCCCCAAGCTCGTCCGACTGTCATGGTCGGCAGTCACAGCGAATGCGCGCTCGATCGCGACTGCGCTGTCGATCGGCTCGGACGAGGTGGCTCCGACGAGCCTCCCGATCTTCTACTCGTATGGCCTGTCGGTGCTCAACAGCCATCTCGCTGTCGGGGCCACGGTCGTGCTGACGACTGGTGGCATCTTGGACCGAGCCTTCTGGACTGCCTTCGATGACCATCGGTGTACCTCGCTGGCCGGCGTGCCGTACCACTACTCGATGCTGCGTCGGTTGCGTTTCGACCCTTCGGCGCACCAATCCTTGCGCACGCTCACTCAGGCCGGAGGTCGTCTCGCGCCCGAGCTGGTTCAGGACTTCGCCTCCCGCATCGAGGCGGTGGGCGGACGGATGTTCGTGATGTACGGGCAGACGGAGGCGACTGCCCGGATCGCGGTCGTGCCTCCCGACCGCCTACTCGAGAAGGTTGGGTCGGGTGGGCGGGCGGTCCCCGGCGGTCGGCTACAGATCGCTGACCTAGACCAGGAGACAGGGGTTGGTGAGGTCGTCTACCAGGGACCGAACGTGATGATGGGGTATGCCGAGTCAGCGGAGGACCTGAGATGTGGCGACGACCTCGGCGGCACCCTTCGCACCGGCGACCTGGGCTACCTGGACGACGAAGGCTTCCTCTTCTTGACCGGAAGGTCGAAGCGGATCGGCAAGGTCTTCGGCGTGCGGGTGAACCTCGACGACATCGAGCACCTGCTGCGTGATCGCGGGCCGGTGGCCGCCCTCCCCGGGAGCGACGCGGTGATCGTCTGGCTGGAGGGCTCCACGGACGAGAACCGGCGAGTTGTGTCCCGGTGGCTCGCCGAGCAGCTGCATCTGCACGCATCCGGCTTCGACGTTCGCTCAGTGGAACGACTCCCGCTTCTGGGGAACGGGAAGATCGACTACCGCTCGCTGGAGGGTGAGACGTGAGCGACGAGGCTGACGTGTTCACGCTCGCGCACGACGCGCGCGAGTCAGCGCTGACCGAGGCGATGAATGAACTTGTTTCTCACCATAGAGCACACTGCACACCGTATGACCGGCTGCTCTCTTCGCTGGGTCATCAGCATGCCGAGACATACGAGCGGCTCGATGATGTCCCGTGGCTGCCTGTCCGGCTGTTCAAGAACCATGTCCTCAAGAGCATCCCTGATGACGACGTGTTCAAGATTCTGACCTCCAGCGGGACCACAGGGGAGGAGGTCAGCCGGATCTTCCTGGACAAGGATGCCGCGGCAACCCAGTCGAGGATGCTGTCCCGCACCCTGCAGACCGTGCTCGGTCCCCGCCGCTTGCCCATGCTGGTCGTGGACACGACTTCGGTGATCAAGGACCGCCGCTCCTTCAGCGCCCGGGGGGCCGGTGTGCTGGGGATGCTGAGCTTCGGGCGTGACCACGTCTACGTGCTCGACGCTCAGGGCCAGCCCGACGTGGACGCCGTGCGCCGCTTCCTCGCCGCGCATGGCGACGCGCCCTTCCTCATCTTCGGCTTCACGTTCATGGTGTGGGTCCGGCTCTACGAGGTGGCCCGCGACCAGGGGCTGGACCTGTCGAACGGCATCCTCATCCACTCCGGAGGCTGGAAGAAGCTCACCGACCGAGCCGTCGACAACGCGGAGTTCCGCCGGTTGTTCGCGAGGGATACCGGTCTGACCCGCATCCACAACTTCTACGGGATGGTCGAACAGATCGGGACGGTGTTCCTCGAGGGGCCTTCCGGGGACAGTCTCTACGCCCCCGACTTCGCTGACGTGATCATCCGGGACCCGCAGACGTGGGACGAGGCACCCGTCGGCACGCCCGGGTTGATCGAGGTGGTGAGCACGCTCCCGCGTTCGTACCCGGGCCACGCGTTGCTGACCGAGGACCTCGGCGTTGTGCGCGGTGTGGACGACGGGGACTGGCCGGGTAAGCGGTTCGCGGTGCTCGGCCGCATCCCCCGGGCAGAGGCGCGGGGCTGCTCGGACACCTTCTCGGAGGCCGCCGCGTGACGTCTGTCGTGGAGTCCCGGTTCCCCGAGGCCGGCCCCGTCGAGGTCTCCCAGCTGCTGCACCAGCTGAGGCAGCCACCACCGGGGGGTCCTCTCACGGTCGGCGACCCACGGGTCGTCGAGTTCCTCATCGCCTTTGCCCGCAGGCTCCTGGCGCCGGCCACCGCACGTCGGTATCCCGAACTCGCCTCACTCGGGTTCTTCCTGCGCCGCAGCGAGATCGACCGCGCGCTCGGCCGGGTCGTGCCACAGTCGGGCGTGCTGCGCTTCCCCCGGGGCCTGGTGTTCCACGTCCCCCCGGCGAACGTCGACACCATCTTCGTGTACTCGTGGGCCCTGTCCGCACTTGCGGGGAACCACAACGTGGTGCGGATCTCGGCCCGCTCAGCCGGGGCAGCCGACGTGGTGCTGGCCGCACTGCAGAAGGCGGCGACCGACGCGCACCCAGCGGTCGCGGCAACGCAGCGGCTGATCACGTACGGACGTGAGGACGAGGTCACCGCCGCCTTCTCCTCTTCGTGCGACCTGCGGGTCATCTGGGGCGGGGACCGCGCCGTGTCGGAGATTCGGCGGCACCCAGTAGCACCCCACGCCCGAGACCTTACGTTCCCGGACCGGTCGTCCTTCGCCGTGCTCTCCGTGGAGGGCTGGCAGGCCGCGGATGACGCCGCCAGGCAGGACGCCGTCATCGGATTCGCGAACGACTCGTACTGGTTCGACCAGAACGCCTGTGCCTCCCCCCGCGCCGTGTACTGGGTGGGGCCAGCGGACGGGGCACAGGCCGTTCGGGACGAGTTCTTCTCCAGGCTGGCGCAGGTCGTAGCCGAGCGACACTTCGCTGTCGACACGTCCATGGCGGTTGAGAAGATCGTTGCTACGTATGGTTTGGCGATCAACGACGTTGCGGCGACCGTTCAGTTCGACGGCAACGGGGTCGCCGTCGCCACCTTGCGGCATCCCGCGCTCGTGCCACGACGATGGCTGGGGGCAGGCACGTTCCCCGAGTGCCGCGTAGAGAGCCTCTCTGCACTCGTCGAGGTGGTCACCAGGAAGGACCAGACACTGGCGGCATTCGGCTTCACTGCGGACGAATTGACGCGGTTCGTGGAGCAGGCCGGCCATCGCGGAATCGACCGCGTAGTGCCGTTCGGATCGGCGCTGTCCTTCGACGCAATCTGGGACGGTTACGACCTCATACCTGAGTTCTCAAGGTTGACGACGGTGAGGACAGCGTGACGGGCGCCCAGGGCCCTGAAGTGCCCCGGGATGGGGCGGTCAATCCAAATGAACCGCTTGTGAGCAAGCCCCCCTCTGCTCGGGTGGCCTTCTCCGTGCTCCGTTTCGTGGTGGTCGTGGGGATCGTCGCGGGCATTCTATATGCCACCTTCTCTAACTGGGCGGAGGTGAAGGCCGCGATAGCGGTAGTGCCGCCCTTGTCTTTGGTGCTGGCCTTCATGGCGACGGCCCTCGGGATCTTCTCGGGGGTTCGCGTCTGGCACGTGGTCTTGCAGGAGATGGGCTCTGACCCCACGTTCATCAGGGCTGCCCAGGTGAACCTCGTCGGGCTGCTGGGCAAGTACCTTCCGGGGTCGGTGTGGGCCTATGTGCTCCAAACCGAGCTGAGCAACCGGGCTGGGATCCCAAGGGCCCGTGCGTTCGTCGCGCTGCTGGTGGCGACGGGTGTGTCTGCTGTGAGCGCATTCGCCATGGCTCCGTTGGCCCTTCCGTTGGTGGAAGAGCCCCTTGCACGCCTGGCGCTGGCACTTGCGCCGCTGACGATCATCACCCTCTACCCGCCGCTACTGGGTTGGATCGTCCGGACGGCACTGCGAGTACTCCGCCGACCGCAACCCAACATCGCCTTCGACTGGCCACACGTGCGCCGCGCTGTAGGCTGGTCCCTGATCACCTGGTCGTGCTTCGGCTCCCAGTTGTGGCTGCTGGCCAACTCGCTGACGGATCCTGGCCTGGGTGGATGGGTGCGCAGCACTTCGGCGATGGCGCTGGCGATGACGCTCGGCTTCCTTGCCTTCCTCGCACCGTCGGGCCTCGGAGTCAGAGAGGCCTTCATCGTGGCGGCACTTACGCCGCAACTGAGCACCGGAGCAGCGCTCGGGATCGCTCTGTTGTCCCGGTTCCTGTTCACGGTGGCAGACGTCCTCACTGCCGGCGGTGCAGCCTATGCCGCACGACGAGAGACGTCTCCAGCCCATCCGGTGGACGTCGAGGGCATCCACCGTGGAGATGCCCATGACCGCCGCTAACGATGCTGAATGTCCATCCCGTGGGAGCGACAGCTCGGTGACCCACAACGACGGGACATCCGAACAGTCTGGCGCGGGGAACGCGCCCGACACTCCGAAGGCGGACGGTGCTGGTGCGCATAGGTCCCTACGGAAGACGGCACCACCCAGCAGGCGAGGAGATGTTGGCTTGCGGGTGGCAGTTCTCGCGACCTTCGTCGTGCTCACGATCCTGGGTGTGACCACCTCATCGATCGGGGCCGACCCGCTGCGACAGGATCCATCCGTCGCAGTGACGGACACGTGGGGCGAGCCGCAGGCCATCCGGTCCGACGAATACAACGTCTTCACGCCGCTCCGTCTCTCGATGATGGCGACTGGACGGCTTCCGACAGTGAGCCCACTCGGCGAGAAGTCGGCCGTGATGGACCGGTACTCCACCGGAGCGCTCGTGCAGGACATCGTGTACTGGGACAGCACGATGCTGAAGCTGGCGCGCTACGTTCCTGAGGAGATGGTCTTCGCGGCCTACTGGTGGCTCCCGTCCCTGCTCATCCTCCTGCTCACGCCCTCGTGGTTCCAGATGCTCGGGGCATCACGGGCATTGGGCTGGCTCGCCGGTTGGCTTATCGTGGTGAGCCCCGCGAACTGGTGGTGGTCGTTTCTCCCCGCCCAGCAGATGGCCTTCAGCCTCGCCGGGAGTGTAGCCATGCTCGCGGCGCACCGTCGGTTCACTCAGGGCCAGGTACTCGTCCCGACAGCTCAGGCTGCGCTGGCGGGTTTGCTGCTCGCCGGGTTGCCCACCCGCTACACGCCATGGGCCCTGATCCTCGGAGGAAGCATATTCCTCTCGTCCCTGGCGGCCCTGGCGCTGTCACCGACAAGCATCAGGTCACGTCTGCTCGCCCTTTCTGTGACTGGATTCGTGGCAACCGCCCTCGTCGTGGCCTCGATCTGGGCAGGGTGGGATGGCCTCCAGACACTCCTGTCCACGGAGTACCCGGGAAGTCGGAGGTCCGGGCCAGAACCGCTCCCTGTCGGTGTACTCCTCGGGGCCCCCTTTCTTACCGAGCTGTCGAGCGGTGCCACGCCTGTCGGCACCAATGCGAGCGAGTTGTCGAGTGCCCCGACGGTCGCATTCCTGGGACTTGCGTTCGCCCTCGCATACAGACGAACGCGGAGCCTCTATTCACACGTTGGTGAACTCGCCCTTGCCGTGCTCGGCCTCCTCTGGCTTTCCTGGTGCCTGGTCTCGCTCTCCGGCCTGGGGACTCAGATCCCTATCCTTAGCTTCGTCCCGGCGACTCGCGTCGGCCAGGTCGTGGGCATCCTCGGTGTCCTCAGCTTCGCGTTGGCGATCTCTCACCACAGATCACGGCCAGCTTCGCTTCTTCCGTACACAGCTGCGGTGACGTGCACCCTGGCCACGGCCTACGCCGGTGCCACCCTGCAGGCTGAAACGTTACCTACCCTCCGAACGCGCGAGGTGCTGGTGACGTCCTTCGCCGTGGGGGTATGCACCTTCCTCCTTGTCCGGTTCCCCCTTCACTGGGCACCCATGGTTCTCACGGGAGTACTCGCTCTTGGCGTGGTGATTACCGCCAGCCCGTGGCTGCGGGGCCTCGGTGACCTCCGCGGGACCCCGACAGCCAACCATCTCCTGCAGGCTGGGCAACAAGCCCGAAGTGACGGCACGCTGTGGGTGTCCGACTCGGGCAACTTCGACGTGGCCATGCTCAGCGCCGGGCTGCCATCGTTGTCCGGTGTCCAGAGATCTGGGCCTGTTGTCGAGAAGTGGAAGGCCTTGGATCCCGCCGAGGAGTACTCATCGGGCTGGAACCGAGGTGTCTCTTACATCGACTTCGAGTGGCGGGAGAACGCACCGGTCGAGATATTCGGTCAGTTCGATGTCATCTTCGTTCAGGCAGACCCTTGTGATATTGCCGACAGGTTTGAGTCGCTCTCCCACGTCGTCTCTACCCGCCCCCTGTCAGGTGACTGCCTCTCCCTCGACACGACTCTGCAGTGGTCCGGGCGGAGCAATCTCGTCTATCGGGTGACGCAGCAATGACGGTTGGTGCCAACACGGGGTCCGGGCGCTCTGCTGTCTCCAGTACTGCCCGCGCGGGGACGGCACGAACCGCACTCAGCCTGCTGTTGCTGCTCGGCGCTCTGATTACGGGAACGGCCTGGGCCCTCGCGTCTCCCGTGGGCTCCTCCCCGGACGACAACTACCATCAGACGAGCATCTGGTGCGCCGCTGGCTCATCGGACTGGTGCGTTCTCACCCCGAACCAGGCCGGATCCTTCGCGGCCGCAGTGCCGGAGCGAGTCGCGCTCTCCCAGGCGTGTTTCCAGTCGCAGCCTGAGACGTCAGCTGCCTGCACTAACACCCTGGGCAATGCTCTGACACGCTGGGTGGGTCCTCCGTTGGGCGCGCTCTACCCTGGGCCGTACTACGACGTGCACCACCACCTCGTCAGTGCGGATGTCGGCCGGTCTGTCCTTCTCATGCGACTGTTCAACGTGGTGGTCGCAACTGTGCTTCTCGGCGCAGTCCTTGCCGTCGCTGATCGCGGCACCCGCGGCATGGTTACCCTGGGCTTCCTCGGGAGCGTCGTCCCTCTCGGCCTGTTCATCATCGCATCGGTAAACCCCAGTTCGTGGGCGCTCACGGGGGTTACCGTAACCTGGGCTTCACTTCACGTTCTCCTCGGGTCAAGGAATCGAGGAACCCTCGTAGGCTCGACGATTCTCTACACGGCCGGGGTGGCGATGGCGGCCGCGAGCCGAGGGGATGCTGGAGCATATGTGGTCGTCGTGAGCGCGGCGATCGTGCTCCTGCGGGGACGTGGAGCCCGTACTCGCCCCTGGCTTCTCGCTGTACCCCTGGCTGGAGCCCTGGTGGGGTTGTCATCATTTGTGGCAGCCCAGCAGACCCAGGTGCTGGCTACAGGCTGGGCAGGCCCGGAGGGGCGCAGCGGCGCGGAACTGTGGTTCAACAACCTGACTGAGCTCCCCGGTCTGGTAGCAGGATCCTTTGGTGTTGGACCCCTCGGAAGGCTGGGCTGGTTCGATACTGCGATGCCGGCCGCGACATCTGCCTTCGCCAGTCTGGTCTTCGGGGGACTCTTCTTCCTCGGCTTCAGATGCGTCACCAGTCGCAAACTCGCTGCCGTCGCCGGCATCACTGTGGTCGTGCTCGCCGCTCCCCTGTATGTGCTCCAGATCTCCGGGAACTTCGTTGGGGAGAACGTGCAACCGCGCTACCTACTGCCGCTGCTCCCAGCTCTACTGGGCGTCTCGCTGGCCGGCCGTCGATCCGGTGAGGTCGTTCGACCCAGTCGCACACAGGCGGTGCTTGCCTACGTGCTGCTGGTGGTGGCGCACTCGACGGCCCTGCACGCCACCATTCGCCGGTTCGTGACCGGCAGCGACGTGCGCGTCTTCAACCTCGAACCGACGGAGTGGTGGTGGAGCAGCGCCCCGTCACCGATGGTCGTCTGGGCGCTGGGTACGGGGGCTTTCGCCGTCCTCGCCACCGCAGTCCTCCTCGTCAGCGCTCCCGGGGACAGCCGGAGTCCAGAACAGCGCACGGCTCCAGATCGAGCGGCGGGCGGGAGGTCAGCCGCGGCGGAACCATCGCACCGCCTCGCCCGCGGACGCATCACAGACCACCCGGCCCTGCTCGAGGACAAGCCCCCGTGAGCAGAACCTCTCGACCAGCGGCAGGTCATGGCTCACGATCACCAGCGTGCGGTTCTCCTCACGCAGCTGCTGGATGCGAGCGAAGCACTTCTGCTGGAACGGCTCGTCCCCGACCGACAGGATCTCGTCGACCAGGAAGACGTCGGGGTGCGTGTGTACGGCCACCGAGAAGGCCAGCCGCAGGAACATGCCGGAGGAGTAGAATTTCACCTCGGTGTCGATGAAGCGCTCGATCTCGGAGAAGGCGACGATGTCGTCGAACCGCTGCTCGATCTCGTCGCGGGTCATGCCCAGGATGGAGCCGTTGAGGTACACGTTCTCCCGGCCGGTCAGGTCGGGGTGCAGACCGGCGCCGACCTCGATCAGGCCGGCAACCCGGCCCCGCACCCGTACCTGACCGGAGTCCGGTCGCATGACGCCGCTCATCAGCTTCAGCAGCGTGCTCTTTCCCGAGCCGTTCAGGCCGAGCAGCCCGACACTCTCTCCCTGCGAGATCCTCAGCGACACGGCGTCGAGGGCGGTGAAGCTGCTAGAGACGTCGCGCCCCTTGACCAGCCAGACGAACTTCTCCTTGAGCGAGTGGGTGTGGCGCAGGCTGAACTGCTTGCTCACTGCCTCGACGACGACAGCCTCCATCACAGCTCCTGCGCGAAGCGCCCCGCGCTGCGGCTGAAGAGAGTCTGGCCGGCGACGAGGACGAGGACGACGAGGGCGAGCGCGAGCAGCAGCGGGCCCTGAAGCGGGGGCAGGTCGGTCTGGCCCTGGAGGCCGGGGACCCAGAAGGCGAGGTGGAAGAGGTTGACCCCGACGGTGACGGGATTGCTGAGGTACAGGGTGAGCAGCAGGCCCTCGCCGAGCACGTCGCGCACCGCCGTCCACGGGTACAGCACGGGCGAAGCCCAGGTGACCACCAGCAAGGACAGGTCGACTAGGTTCTCCACGTCGCGGAAGAACACGTTCGCGGCGGAGAGCAGCAGGCCGAGCCCGAGGGCGAACGCCGCCACCACCCCGAACCCGAGAATGGCGTACCCCACGTCAGCAAGCTGCGGTCGCCAGCCGGTGACCGTGACGGCCACCAGCAGCACCACCAGCTGAGGGACGAAGTGGATGACAGCAACGATCACCGAGGCGACCGGGAACAACTCACGAGGTAGGTAGATCTTCTTGACCAGCGGTGCGTTTACCACGATCGAGCGCGTCGCATTACCGAACGCCTCGGAGAAGAAGTTGACCAGCACCACGCCGGAGAAGAGGTAGATGGGGTAGTTCTCGATCGCCTCGTTGAGCTTGAGGAACACCCCGAGAGCGAAGTAGAAGACGAGGAACTGCACGGCGGGCTTCACGTAGGACCAGAGCAGCCCGATGGACGAGCCCCAGTAGCGCACCCGCAGCTCTTTGCGCACAAGCAGCAGGAGTAGGTAGCGCTTGCCCACCAACTCGGCGAGCCCGCGGCCGGCCCCTGGGTCTACCAGGGGCGCGTGGGCCTCGGCGCTCACGGCGTAGTGGTCCCGCCCGACCGGAACGTCTTCTCCCACTCCTGCGGGGAGGCGATCACCTGCAGGGCCTCCTGGTACTCCTGCTTGAGCCGATGCCAGCTGGCGAGCAACTCGCCGTGCAGGCGCAGACCCTCGCTCAGCATCGCCCGAAAGGTCGTCGGGTCGCGCTGGTACCACGACACCGCCGTGCCCTCGGCGTTCGAGACCAGTGCGCTGTCGTACCGGGACAATCGCCACCACTTGTTGTCCTGGTGGGCGATCGCGACCTGGGGCACGTCCGACGTGCTCGCACCCGCAGGCTTGAGCGTGTGACGCAGCATCGTCAGGAAGGTCCAGGTCGGCAGCATCAACCGAGCCGGTTGCTGGACGTCCTTGGCGCGACGGGGGGGCCTCGACCGGCGTGGGGCGGGGAAGTCGATCAGTCGCTTCGACTGTTGACCGTCGGGATACTCCTGCGCCATGGCCCTGATCTCGCCGAGCCGGGTCCCGATCACCGCGTGCAGCAGGTCGGGCCCCGCCATCACGTCCTGCATCGCGAGCAGCCGGCCGCGCTCGGTGGAGTACTGCATCGAGATCAGGTGCTTGACGTCCATGTAGCTGGACTCTCTGATGATGCGTCCGCCGCGCTCGTAGGGCGAGTACATGAGTGCAACGATCAGCCGGTTGCGCTCGTGAAAGTAGGACTGCCACCCGACGAGGTCGTCCTTGTCACCCCAGGCGACGTGCCACACCGCCGCCCCGGGTAGCGTGACGGTGGGGAAGCCGGCGTCCCTGGCCCGAAGCCCGTACTCGACGTCGTCCCACTTGATGAACAGGGGCAGCGACAGCCCGATGGAGCGGATGACCTCGACTGGGATAAGGCACATCCACCATCCGTTGTAGTCGACGTCGGCCCGCCGGTGCAGCCAGCCGGTGTCGCGCAGGCCCGCCTCGGCGAAGTCGTGGCCGAGCTCCATGTCGGGGTGGGGCACCGCCGGCTGAACGCGCCACATGTTGACGACCTCGCCGAACGCGTGCAGCGCCGACTTGTTGTACATGTCGAACATGTGCCCGCCGACGATGGTGGGCTGCCGGCAGTAGTCGGCGAACGCGACCAGCCGGGGGAGCCCCTCGGGCTCGAGCACGACGTCATCGTCGAGGAGGACCACGTACGTGCTCTCCCCGCGCGACGACGTCTCGTACATGCCTCGGGCGAATCCGCCCGAGCCACCCATGTTGGCCTGCCGGATGATCTCGAGCCGGCCGCCGAGCCGGTGCCTCGCGTCCTCGAACTTTGACTCGTCCGAGACGAGCTTGGTCCCCTGGTCGACGACGAACACGCGGTCGACCAGAGCCAGTGTCTCGGAGTCGTCAGCCACGGCGGCGAGCAGCTGCACGCAGTAGTCCGGGCGGTTGAAGGTGGTGATGCCTAGGCTCACGGTGCCCCGACGCGGCGGCTGTGCGTCGACGGACCAGTCCGCACCGAGGAGCACCAGACCCTCCGCGCCCGCCACGAGGTCGAACCAGATCCAGCCGCCGTCGCCGAAGGACGTGGTGGACACGCTCAGCTCGGTGGTCGTCGTGCCCTCGACGGTGTACGCCTGCACCCGCTGGCGGGACCCCTTGGCGTTGGACTTGTAGACGATGAGGGATCCCCCGCCCGAGGTGTGCACCGTGAGCCGCACCTGCTCGACGTCGGTCCAGCGCCGCCAGTACGAGGCCGGGAAGGCGTTGAAGTAGGAGCCGAACGACAGCCGCTCCCCAGGACGCACGCGCATCGACCGCCGGCTGAGGATGTCGTCGGGGTGCACCGGCGGCGCGGCCGTGGGCACGCGCACTTCGTCCTTTTTCGCTCCGGGCCGCGGCCCCCTGCCGGTGGACGGGTCGACGTACAGCGGCAGCAGGTCCACATCCTGGTCAGCCGGCAGCACGACGCGCTGGACGACACGGCGCTGCGGCGGGCCGGCCGCGCGATCGGTCGCCTTCTCGACCACCTCGGTCACTCGTCCACCCCTCCACCGGCCAGGACCTCGCCGGTGGCGAAGTGAGGCTTGATCACGTTGTCCCACCTCGACAGGGCAGACCCGATGGCCATGTGCATGTCCAGGTACTTGTAGGAGCCGAGGCGGCCCCCGAAGATCACCCCGTCCTCGCCCTTGGCCAGGTCGCGGTAGGCCAGCAGTCGCGTCCGGTCCTGAGTAGTGTTGATCGGGTAGTACGGCTCGTCTCCGCGCTCCGCGAAACGTGAGTATTCGCGCATGATCACCGTGGCATCCCGCGGGTAGTCACGCTCGGGGTGGAAGTGCCGGAATTCGTGGATCCGCGTGAACGGCACCTCCTCGTCGGCGTAGTTCATCACCGACGTGCCCTGGTAGTCACCGGTGGGCACGACCTCGGGCTCGAAGTCGAGCGTCCGCCAGCCCAGCTCGCCCTCGACGAAGTCGAAGTACCGGTCCACCGGGCCGGTGTAGACGACGGGGACCTGGCCGACGAGGTCATCCTTGTGGTCGAAAAAGTCGGTCGACAGGCGTACCTCGATGTTCGGGTGGTCAGCCATCCTCACCAGCCAAGCGGTGTAGCCGTCGACCGGTAGTCCCTCGTAGGTGTCGGCGAAGTAGCGGTTGTCGTAGGTGTAGCGCACCGGCAGCCGGCTGATGATCTCAGCCGGCAACTCTTGGGGGTCTGTCTGCCACTGCTTGGCGGTGTAGCCGCGGATGAACGCCTCGTAGAGCGGGCGACCGATGAGGGAGATCGCCTTCTCCTCGAGGTTGCGCGCCTCGCCCGAGGCGACCTCCGCGGCCTGCTCGGCCACCAGCCGCCTTGCCTCATCGGGACCGTAGGCGGCGTCGAAGTACTGGTTGATCGTGCCGAGGTTGATCGGCATCGGGTACACCTGGCCACGGTGGTTGGTGTACACGCGGTGCCGGTAGTCGGTGAACGCGGTGAACCGGTTGACGTACTCCCACACCCGGGGGTTGGACGTGTGGAACAGGTGCGAGCCGTAGACGTGCACCTCGATCCCGGTGTCGGGGTCCGGGGCGCTGTAGGCGTTCCCGCCCAGGTGGTCGCGCCGCTCGAGGACGAGGACCTTCAGGTCCAGCTCGCGAGCCGCTCGCTCGGCCACGGTGAGCCCGAAGAACCCCGAGCCGACCACCACAAGGTCAGTCATCCCCACTCCACTGCGTCGGTGCAAGCAGGATACCGGCCCCGGCGGCTCGGGCCGGTGCGCCGCTACGGGTGTGGGACCATGGCGACATGCGCGTGCTCGTCACCGGTGGTGCCGGCTTCATCGGCTCGCACTTCGTGCGGGAGTCGCTGGCGGGCCGGTATCCGGTGGTCGACGGCGCCCATGTGGTCGTCCTCGACAAGCTCACGTACGCGGGCAACCTGGCCAACCTCGAGCCGGTGGCTGGTGACCCGCGACTGGCGTTCGTCGAGGGTGACATCCTTGACCTGCGGCTTGTGAACGACCTGATGCAGGGCACCGACGCGGTCGTCCACTTCGCAGCGGAGTCACATGTCGACCGATCGATTCTCGGTGCCGCCGACTTCGTCATGACGAACGTGGTGGGTACACAGACAATGCTCGACGCAGCTCTCCGCGCAGGTGTCGAACGGTTCGTCCACGTCTCCACCGACGAGGTATACGGCTCCATCGACGAGGGCTCGTGGACCGAGGAGCAGCCGCTGGAGCCCAACTCCCCATACTCGGCCAGCAAGGCCGGCAGCGACCTGATCGCCCGCGCCTACGCGCGCACCCACGGGCTCGGCGTCATGGTCACCCGCTGCTCCAACAACTACGGGCCCTACCAGTTCCCCGAGAAGGTCATCCCCCTGTTCGTGTCCAACCTGCTGGACGGCAGGCGGGTGCCGCTGTACGGGGACGGCCTCAACGTGCGGGACTGGCTGCACGTCGACGACCACTGCCGCGGGATCGCGCTCGTGCTGGAGGCGGGGCGGGTCGGCGAGGTCTACAACATCGGCGGGGGGACCGAGCTGACGAACCGGGAGTTGACCGAGCTGCTGCTCGACGCGTGTGGTGCCGACTGGTCGTCCGTTGAACAGGTTCCGGACCGCAAGGGGCACGACCGGCGCTACTCCGTCGACGTCACCAAGATCGCGACCGAGCTGGGCTACCAACCGGAGGTGGCGTTCGACGCCGGTCTTGCTGCCACCGTGGCGTGGTACCGCGCCCACCGGTCTTGGTGGGAGCCTCTGAAGGCCCGCGCCGCCATGAACCGCTAGAGCCCGGCCGGGCTAGGCGGATGGCCCAAGCTGGCCCGCTTGCAGCTTCTCCTGCAGTTCGACCTGAGTTGGGTCATTCGGCTTAGTGTCTTGGCCGTGGGGTCTGTAGGGCGTCGAGGAGGGTCTGCTCGTCGGGGCTGAGGGCGGGCGGGATGGTGGTGAGCAGGCCGTTGATCTCGACGGTGGCCGAGCGCAGCGGCTTGAGTGAATCGCCCCGGGTCTGGTGGAGGCTCGGCTATGTGGATCCGGCCTCGGCGAGGACCTGGTCGTCAGGGTAGTGCTGGGCGGCGTTGGCTACCCAGTGGTTGGCCTCGAACTCGGCGGGTGGGACGAGCCCGATCTCGCCGTGCAGCCGTCGGTGGTTGTACCAGTCGACGTATTCGGCGACGGCGATCTCGACGTCGCTCACGCTCTTCCAGCCGCCCTTGGGCCGCATCACCGGGTTGCGGATGCATTCGGCTTTGAACAGCGCGTTCAGCGCCTCGGCCATCGCATTGTCATACGAGTCACCTCTGGACCCGACGGATGCGACGGCTTCTGCTTCAGCCAGCCGCTCGGTGTAGCGGATCGCTCGATATTGGACGCCGCGGTCGCTGTGATGGGTCAGGCCGGTCACGTCGTGGCCGGCCCGCTGCCGTGCCCACAACCCCATGTCGAGCGCATCGAGGGCCAGGTCCGTGCGCAACGAGGTGGACACCTGCCAGCCCACGACCATCCGGGAGAACACGTCAAGCACGAACGCCACATACGTCCAGCCGGCGTGCGTGCGGACGTAGGTCAGATCGGCGACCCAGAGCTGATTCGGTGCGGTGGC
>Ga0209594_1000433_pt1 | contig 25884 bp, 22 predicted proteins | sample AshMeaCrysSpring_FD_184126 | JGI IMG/M metagenome (GOLD analysis project Ga0209594, IMG submission 184126) | Groundwater microbial communities from Big Spring, Nevada to study Microbial Dark Matter (Phase II) - Ash Meadows Crystal Spring... | ecosystem: Environmental > Aquatic > Deep subsurface... | reverse complement strand
ACGGGCAGCCGACCTTGTCGACGGTCGTGCCGGCCGGGGTGGCCGGGCACTTGTCGTCAGCGTCGCACACGCCATCACCGTCCTCGTCCGAGCACTTGGCCGGCGGCGGCGGGGGCGGGGGCGGCGGCGGTGGCTCCTCGACCTTCGGGGCCGGGCGCGGCGGGCCCCAGCCGAGCGCGAGGCCGACCTGCGCGAGCGTGTCCGAGTAGGTCTCGCCCGTGGCGAAATCCCAGCGCTGCCGGATCTCGGGTCGCAGCTGCACGGTGCGGGAGCCGTCGCCGTTGCGGTACAGGTCGTACATGAGGCCGATGCCGAGGGCCGCCGTGACGTCCGCGTCGCCCTCGAGGCCTTCATAGTTGTCGTTCTGGTAGCCGAGCCCACCGAGCACGTACGGCGACAGGCGGCTGTCGCGGTTGAACACGCGCATCAGGTCGAGCGCGACGCCGGAGAGCGTGGCGTCGAATGTGGCCGGCCACTTCCACTCGGGCCGCAGTTGACCGTTGTTGTCGAAGTCGCCGGTGTAGCCGGAGATCTGGGCAGACCAGTCCTCGCTCAGGTGCTTGCCGAGCGATGCGCCCCAGTGAATGTCATCGTCGAGCAGGCGCGAGCTGTCGACCCAGGTGTAGCCGATGAACGGCGCTACGAACCACTGGCCGACTTCGTCGTTCCACGGGTGATCGGTGTCGGCGGCACGCGCCGTGCCGGCAGCGAGCACCGCGAGGCTCATGGCGGAGGCGAGCAAAAGGGACTTCTTCATCTTGGCTCCCTGGATCGGTGATGGGTGCGGCGCCACTATCCCCCCGATGTGGCGCAAACTCCTAAGATACTAGCGGAATTCAGCCTCCGTTTGTACAGGGAAGTCCGGGGGGTGGCCAATCGAAAGCCGGCCGGCGCACGCGGTCTCCGTTCGCGATGCCGAGCGCCCTGGCGGTCCCGCCCCTGAGTTCCACGACGAGCGCCACCGGCGCACCGGACGCAATCGCATCGAGCGAGAGTGGACGCGCTTCACGCGCGATGCGGGCGACGCAGCCGGCGGCGTCCACGAACAGGATGTCGAGCGACAGGAGGGTGTTCTTCATCCACATCGCGGCGTGCTGCGGCGGATCGTAGACGAAGATCATGGCCTGTTCGGGCTCCATTTCCCGGACGAACATCAGGCCCTGCATCTTCTCGGCGTCGGTCTCGGCGCGCCAGGCTTCGAAGGCGTGGCGGCGCGCGCTGCGCGTCTCGACTACGAGAGGTTCCCGTGGAAACGCCGACAACGGCAGCACGCCATCCTGCACGCCGGCCGCGGGCGACGGTGGCGCGAAGAGAAGGGTGGTTGCCAGCAGGGCTGCGAGGGGAGGCGCGAGTCTCATTCGAAAGCGACGATGGCACTGACGTCGAAGCGCGAAACGAGGACGGAGCCGTCGCCGTCCAGCGCGCGCGCGGGCTGCGCGCAGTATCCGCGGCCCGTGAGCCGGTAGACCTTGGGATCGGCCGTCGGTTCCTGCCGGACCTCGTCGAAGGCGCACTTGTCGTCGCCCTGGGTCGCGAAGAATCGTCCCTGGCCCTCGCGGACGATGGTGAGGTTGACCGGGACGTTGCGGCCGGACTGCCCGGCGGCGAGCGGCCCCGCCCCGATCACGACGAGCAGCGTGCCGCCGGCCGGCAAAGACCCCTTGTAGATCAGGCGCACGCCGTCACCGCCCGGGCGCAATCCGCCGCGGCACTGGCCGACGGTCGCGCCCCAGTCGATGTCCACGTCGATGGCACCCTGCAGTCTCGCGCGGATGAAGCCCTCAGGCGAGGGTACGCACAGGGCATGGGCGGCGCCCGGCAGGGATTCAGCTTTCGGGCCAGGGGCGGTGGCCGGCGGCGTTGCCGCCTCGTCGCCGGCGTGCCCGCATGCGGACACCAGCAGGGCGAGGAGGGCCGCCGCGCACGCGGGCGGCCCGGCGCGGTCAGTTCGGGCCGGGTGCCTGGACGAGCAGCGTCTTCGCCAATTGGCCATGCAGGTAGCCGATCCCCCGTGCGAGGTGCATCGTGACGGTGAGCAGCAGGATACCGAGGATCGTGATCAGCGGCAGCATCGCCATGTTCGGGATGACGACATCGCCATCGCTCATCTGGACGTCGAGTCCCGGCACGCCCATGAAGTGCAGCAGGACGATCACCGGTGCGACGGTGAGCGCCAGCGACACGATGATGCCCACTGTTGCGAACGTGAAATAGAAGACCCCGAGCGGCAGCATCAGCACGAAATAGACCAGCGTCCCCCAGGTGCGCGGGTCCTTGAGCATCTCGACGATGCGCCTGAGGAACGGCGTCTCACGGTCCGGGTACACGGGGCGCCGCGGCATGCGCGTCCCGAGCATGACCTCCACGAGGCGGCCTTCGGCCAGCGCCACGAAACGCGCGGCGCCGATGAAGATCAGGAAGAACGGCACGCCGATTATCAGGATCGCGAGGCCGAGCGAGAGCGACAGCCCGGTGACCGCGAAGGTGAAGTAGATGACGCCCGTCACCAGTGCGAGCAGCATGTAGAGGACGGACAGGTAGGCGCGCGAATCGGCGAACACGCCGAAGAACCGGCCGAGTGCGGTCGTGCGCGTGCGCGGCGGGGGCGGCCGCAACGCCTTCTGAACCGTCGCTTCGTTGCTGCGGTAGGCCTCGGCAACTTCCTCCGGAGCCCCGTAGCTCGTGACGATGCTCGCGAGCACGTCGCCCTCGTTGTCGCCGGGACGCTGCGCGATCTCCGATCGCAGGTGCTCCTCGGCGTCGTAGAGCGCGTCCTGGACGAGGGCGCGGTCGGCACCCGCCAGCGCCGTACGGAGCGCGTCGAGGTACTGCTCGACGGTGCGTGGTGTAGCGGCCGTCATGGCGAGGTCTCCAGGGCGGGTAAACGTTGCACGATGGAGTCGACGAAATCGCGTGTGTCGGCCCAGGTCGAGCGCCAGGTATCGAGCACCTCGCGTCCGAGCGGCGTGATCCGGTAGTAGCGACGGGGCGGGCCTGAGTAGGACGGCACGACACGGCTCGCCAGCAGCCCGGCCGCGCTCATGTTGCGGAGCACGGGGTAGAGGGCGCCCTGCTTGAACGGGCTCGTCCCGTCGCCGGCGCCGGTCAGGCGCTTTGCGATCTCGTAGCCGTAGAGGTCGCTGTCGGCCTCGGCCAGCACGGAGAGGAGCACGAGCGAGGTCAGCCCGGCCGTCAGTTCCCGCTGGAATTTCCGAGCCTGGTTGTCGGGCTCGTCGGTGAGGGGCGCATCGTCAGGTTCCGACGTCACGGCTGCGGCCTGAAGTGTCGAGTGGAGCGTATTGAACATCAGGTACTATGCATTAGTCAACAATACCATTTAATTAATAAGCTGGGTTATTGATTGTGTCCTCCCCATGCGAGCAGGAGAATGCCGAAAGGCGGTAAGGACTTCGCCCGGGTGTCGACCCTGTGGCGGCCTATGTAACATCGGGTCACCGTCAGGATCCGGAGTGAGCCAAAGGATGTCGACAGAACAACAGCGCCAGTTCGCTCCCCGCCGATACCTGAGCCGCCTGACGCGTGGGACCCTCGCCGTCATCATGGCCGGCGGCCGCGGCGAGCGGCTCAAGCACCTGACCGAGGACCGCTGCAAGCCGGCGACGCCCTTCGGCGGCAAGTTCCGCATCATCGACTTCGTGCTCTCGAACTGCGTGAACTCCGGCATCCGCCAGATCTCGGTGCTCACGCAGTACAAGGCGCACTCCCTGATCCAGCACATACAACGCGGCTGGGGGTACCTGCGGGGCGAGTTCGGCGAGTTCGTCGAGATGATCCCGGCGCAGCAGCGGCTCGGCCCGGACTGGTACCAGGGCACGGCGGACGCGCTCTGGCAGAACATGGAGATCATCCGCACGCACCGGCCGCTGCACGTGCTCGTGCTCGCGGGCGACCACATCTACAAGATGGACTACGGCCCGATGATCGGCTTCCACGTCGAGAAGGAAGCGGACATCACCGTGGGCGTCGTCGAGGTGCCGCTCGACCGTGCGCGCGAGTTCGGCGTGCTGACGGTCGACGAGACCAATCGCGTGCTCCGCTTCGCCGAGAAGCCGCGGAATCCCGAGCCGATGCCGGGCCGGCCGGACATCGCGCTCGCCTCGATGGGCATCTACGTCTTCAACCCGAAACTGCTCGAGCGGCTGCTGCGGGCGGATGCAGAGGATCCCGCCTCCGCGCACGACTTCGGCAAGAACATCATCCCGGGAGCGATCGACCGGCTGCGTGTCTTCGCCTATCCCTTCGAGGACGTGCGCACCAAGGCGCAGAACTACTGGCGCGACGTCGGCACCGTGGACGCGTTCTACGAGGCCAACATGGAGCTCGTGCGCGTCTCGCCCGAACTCAACATCTACGACGAGCAGTGGCCGATCTGGACCTACCAGGAGCAACTGCCGCCCGCGAAGTTCGTCTTCGACGACGACGGCCGGCGCGGCTGCGCGATCGACTCGATGGTGTCCGGCGGCTGCATCATCTCGGGCTCCCGCGTCGTGAGCTCGCTCCTTTTCTCGAACGTGCGCGTCAGCGACTACTCGACCGTCGAGCGGTCCGTCCTGCTGCCGCGGGTCCGCGTCGGCGAGGGCTGCCGGATCCAGCGGGCGATCATCGACGAGGGCACGCTCATTCCGGACGGCATGCAGATCGGCGTGGACCCCGCGGCGGACGCCGAACGGTTCTACGTGACCGAGGGCGGCGTGGCGCTCGTCACGGCCGCGATGGTGCGGACCGCACAGCGACACGGCTGAACGGTATCATTTGCCGGTCGTCACCGTCCGGGAGTCGAATCCGATGGCCAGGTTCGTTCCGCGCGTGCTGCTGCTCGCGCTTCTCGCTGCCGTCGCGGCCTGCTCGTCGCTCGGGCCCAAGCTCGAGACGCCTCAGCTCACGTTGCTCGGCATCCAGATCATGTCCGCCGACATGTTCGCTCAGCAGTTCAAGGTGCGCGTGAAGGTCGTCAACCCGAATGACCTCGCGGTCGCCGTCCAGGGACTCGAGTACGACATCCTCCTCATGGGCGACAGCTTCGCCGAGGGCACGAGCAACCAGTCCTTCGTGATGCCGGCGCGCGGCGAGGTCGAGTTCGACATGACGGTGACCACGAACTTCGTGAGCAGCCTCGGCCGGCTCGTGAGCCGCATGCAGGGTGGCAAGCTCGAGGACGTGCAGTACCAGATCACCGGCAAGCTGCTGCTGGAGAAAGGCGTGATGCGAACGATCCCCTTCTCGCACGCGGGTACGGTCGACTTCACGAAGGCGCGCGAAAAGCTCAAGGCCGCCGAGCCGTCGTCGTAACGCTGTAAAGTTCGCGGCTGACGACGCGCTCGCGGCGTGTCAGGCGTGGCCGGCGAGCGAGCGGTAGAGCCTTTCGTACTCGGCGCCAGAGCGGTCCCACGAGAAATCCTGCCGCATCCCGTTCAGCACGAGGCGGCGCCATACCGACGGCCAGCCCTGCCACTCGAGTGCGGTGGCGAGGGCCCAGCGCACCGCGCCGGCGTCGAAGTCGTTGAACACGATGCCCGTGCCGAGACCGGTCGCGGGATCGAAGTGCTGCACCGAATCCGCAAGCCCGCCGGTGCGCCGCACGATCGGCACCGTGCCGTACTTGAGGCTGTACATCTGGTTGAGGCCGCAGGGCTCGTAGAGTGACGGCATCAGGAAGATGTCGGACGCCGCCTCGATCATGTGCGCGAGCTCTTCGCTGTAGCCGCTGTAGAACGTCGCGCGCCCGGGGAAGCGCTCCTGCAGGCTGTGCATGAAGCGCTCGTAGTGCTGCTCTCCGCTGCCGAGCGCGACGAAGCGCACGTCGCGGTTGCCGAGGATTTCCGGAAGCACGTCGGGCAACAGGTCGATGCCCTTCTGGCGCGTGAGGCGGGACACCATGCCGATGAGCGGTGTGCTCGGCGCGGCCGGCATGCGCAGCAGGTCCAGGAGCGCCTGCTTGTTGAGCAGCTTGCCGGTGAGGTCGGTGTCGTCGTAGTGGTGCGCAATGAAGCGGTCCGTCGCCGGGTTCCATTCGTCGTAGTCGACGCCGTTCAGGATGCCGCTGACGGCCGGCCCGCGCGCGCGCAGGTCCGCGTCGAGTCCGTAGCCGCCTTCCAGCGTGCGGATCTCGCTGGCGTAGGTCGGGCTCACCGTCGTGACGGCGTCTGCATAGATGACGGCGTGGCGCATCGGGTTGATCCGGCCCGTGCCGAGGTCGAGCTGGTGCAGCGCCTCGATGCCGACGCCCGGACCCACGTCGCCCGCCTGGGCGGCCGAGAACGTGCCCTGGTAGCCGATGTTGTGGATCGTGAACACGCTGCGCGTGGCACCGAAGATCGCGCGATCCCAGGCGTAGGCGTGCTCGAGCAGCAGCGGCGCGAAGGCCGTGTGCCAGTCGTTCGAGTGCATGATCTGCGGCGCGAAGCCCATGCGCTGGCAGCCTTCGAACGCGGCCCGTGTCAGGGCGAGGTAGCGGACGTGCTCGTCCGGGGCGTCGGAATAGATGCGCGGCCGGTCGAACAGTGCGGGGCACTCGATGAGGTAGATCCACAGCGCGGTGTCGGGGACGCGCGCGGTCTGCACGCTGTAGCGGAACTCGTGCGCGCCGACCCGGAGCGGCAGGTCCTGCAGGAAGTCGACGGGGTGACGATCGACGCCCGCGAGTTCCATCTGGCCGTGCAGCGGTACGAAGACGCGCAGGTCGTGCCCCTGGCGCGCGAGGTGCCGCGTGAGCGCGGCCGCCACGTCCCCGAGGCCGCCGGTCTTGGCGAACGGGGAGTACTCGGCGGAGACGAAGCAGATGCGCATCGGCATGGATGGCAGTTTGCCACCCGCGACGCCCGGCGGCGACGCGGGAGATCCGCAGGAAGGGATCCGGGCGGCTCGATGCTCCCGGGGTCAGGCGACGGTCGACGGCTGCGCGACTTTCAGGCGCGCCGGCGTCGACCGAGACCCAGGCCCACGAGTCCGACGCCGAGGAGAACGAGTGAGCCCGGCTCCGGGACCTGCTCGACGAAGCCCACCGAGCTCAACTTGAAGTAGTCGTCTCCCGAGTCGCAGTGACTCGACGAGCTGTTGCCCACGCAGTCGCTGCCGAAGGCACCGTATGCCGCCACCAGCCAGTGACGCGCGAAGATTCGGTCGTTGCCGAGGTTCTTGAGGCCCGTTCCGCTCGAATTGTAGTTGTTGAGTACGTTCCAGCTGTTACCGCCGCCGCAGTTGAGGAGGGCGTTGTAGGACGCCGCGTTGAGGCAGGGTACGGTGCCGGTCGAGTACACGACGGAGAAATCCGTGTCGTTGCTGGAACCGCTCCACGCCCAGCCGAACGTCACTGAGGTGAGGCGAACCGGCGCACTGAACTGGACCAGGACCGAGTCAATCCTGCCGTGGTTATCGATGGCGTGCTGCGGGGATCCGTTTTCCCCCGGGTGACTTACGCCATAGCCGCTGCCGCCGTAATTGCCGAGCGTCGCGTTCGCCATCCCGTTGCCATTGCCACTACTGGAGCGGGCTGCGTACGTGACCGTCACCGCATTCGCCGCGCCGGCAGCGAGCAGGCCGCAGGCCACGACCACACACTTCAAGATTCCGCGTCCAGCAGGCATGTCGGCTCGATCCTCTTAACCTGTCACAGACGGAACATAGCAAGAGTTGTGCCAAGCGCCCGTTGGCAACGAAAAGCCAATCAAAACATTTGGTTGCGTGCATTTTCCATAAGCCGGATACAGTCATGCGCCGGGGCTGTAAAGTAATCCGTCACGCCGATTCCAGCGGCGAGCGTCGCGAGGCCGGATTCCTGAGACGCGCGTCACAGTTTTGCGGACAGCACGATTCGGGTCGCTCCTGGCGTCTACGTCGCTATCCTCCACGCCATGGATACCGCAAGCAAAGCCTGGCGTCAGCGACTCTCCGATTTTGAGCGCGTCGAACGTGCGATCCGCTACATCGAGCGGCATCTACCGGAGCAGCCGAGCCTCGTGGAGATCTCGGCGGCGGCGGGGCTGGCGCCCCACCATTTCGCACGCACGTTTCGACGCTGGGCGGGCATCTCACCGAAGCAGTTCGTGCAGCGGCTCACGGTGAATGCCGCCGAACAGTCGCTCGCTGCGGGCGCGCCCGTGCTCGATGCCGCGCTGCGCGCCGGCCTGTCCGGCCCCGGCAGACTGCACGATCTCTGCGTGACGCTCAACGCGGTGACGCCCGGGGAATTCAAGTGCCGTGGCCGCGGAGTTACGTTTCGACACGGATCGTTCGAAACGCCCTTCGGTGCGGCAACCGCCGTCACGAGCGAGCGCGGCATTTCGTTCCTGGGATTCAAGCACGACGACGGCACGATACCCGGGTGGCGGGAGTTTCGAGAGCACTGGTCGGCCGCGGAATTCAAGGAGGACCCGCCCTCGGTCGAGCGCCTCGGGCGAATGATCTTTGGCGCGATGCCGAGGCAGGGGGACGCGCTGCGCCTCTGGGTCCACGGCACGAATTTCCAGACCCAGGTCTGGCAGGCACTGCTGGACACGGCCCGCGACTCAACCGTCAGCTATGCCGACATCGCGCGGGAGATCGGCGCACCGCAGGCGGCCCGTGCAGTCGGCTCGGCCGTCGGAGCGAACCCCGTCGCCTGGCTGATCCCCTGTCACCACGTGCTGCGCGCGAACGGTGCGCTCGGTGGCTACCGCTGGGGCCTCGAGCGGAAGCGGGCGATGCTCGCCTGGGAGTACTCGCGCGCGGTCGCGAGCGGTGACCGCTAGCTAGCGCTTGTCGTCCTCGTCGCGGCCCTTCTCGCGCTTCGACAGCAGCGCGCCGAGCATGCTCTCCTGGACCTTCGCGAGCGTCTCGAGGTTCTGGCGGGTGATGTCCGCGACCGTGGCGAGAGGCGTGTTGGCGACGATCTTCGAGATCTGCGACTGGAGGGCTTCCTGCTGGTTCAGGAAGGTCTCGATGCTCTTCTCGAGGAAACTCGCGAGGAAGCCCTGCATCGAGTTGCCGTAGAAGCGGATGATCCCCTCGAGGACCGGCGTGCTCAGGATCGGGCGGCCGAACTGCTCCTGCTCGGCGATGACCTGCAGCAGGATGTGACGGGTGATGTCGTGTCCCGTCTTGTCCTCGACGACCCGGATCTTCTCGCCCTTGACGATCAGCGCGCGGATGTCGTCGAGCGTGATGTGGCGGCTCTGCGCGGCGTCGTACAGGCGCCGGTTCGCATACTTCTTGATCAGGCGTTCCTGGCTCATCGGACCAGTGTACCCGTGACGATGTTGCGTCGCACGAAATGCGGCGCAACAGGCCAGGCGCTCAGGCGGCGCTCGATTCGTCGAACCATCGTGCCGCGTCAGCCTGGGCGTCGGTCGAGAGCCGGGCGAGGTCCCGCTGCCGGCTCGACAGCTTCTCGACGAACGCACCCGCGACCTCGGCCTGGCGCGACAGGAGGCCGCCGACGTCCTTCGCTTCGGCCACGGCGTGCATCTGCGCGAGGGCGAACTGCATCCAGTCCCCGGCCATGTCGTACTGCAGCCGGGCCACCCGCTCGACGTTGCGGACGGCGAGCTCATTGAGCCGGGTCACCGGCGCCGCGGCGCGCAGTGCGAAATCGAGGTAGCTCGTGAGGTCGTCGTTCTTTCTGGCCATGACCTGATCCTCGGCGGCGATGTGGTGGGGAGGCGGCGACAGATTGTATCAGCGTCTTTTTGCACCGCAAGAAAGACTTCGGCGCATCGACCCCTAGCGGGTCACGCCAGTCCTTCCGGCACCGCGTAGACCCGCGGAATCCATTGCCAGGACGGAAGCGCCATGTCGCAGCGAGCCGTGTTCGAGGACCTCAAGCAACGTGTCGGCCAGGAGGTGCACGTCAGCGACTGGCTGGTGATCACCCAGGAGCGGATCAACGCCTTTGCGGACGCGACCGGCGATCACCAGTGGATCCACGTGGACATCGAGCGGGCGCGGCGGGAGTCCCCGTGGGGCGGCACGATCGCCCACGGATACCTGACGCTGTCGCTCTATCCGATGCTTCGCGGGCTGGTGGCGCCCGGTGCCTCGATCTATCCCGGGGTGCAGCGGGCGATCAACTACGGCCTGAACAAGCTCCGGTTCCCGGCGCCGGTTCCAGCCGGCAGCCGCATCCGGGCGCGTTGCGCGCTGCTCGGCGTGGAGGAGTTCCCCGGCGGCCTGCAGGTCACGGAGCAGTACGCCGTAGAGATCGACGGCCAGGCCAAGCCCGCGTGCGTCGCCGAGGCGATCATGAGGGCGTACTTCGGCTGACCCCGGCCGGCTCATGCCAGGGGGCTTGCCGCTGATTACCTCCCGGCATGAGCGACGGCCCGCGAATGGGCCTATAGTCGCGAGAAAGATCCCCGGGACCGCAGGGCGGAGAAGAAGTCATGATCTACGACAGCATCCTGCACACGATCGGCCGCACGCCGATCGTACGCGTCAACCGGCTCGCGCCCGAGCACGTGACGATGTACGTGAAGTGCGAGTACTTCAATCCACTCTCGTCCGTGAAGGACCGCCTCGCGATCGCGATCATCGAGGACGCGGAGAAGAGCGGAGCGCTCAAGCCCGGCCAGACTGTCGTCGAGGCCACCTCGGGCAACACCGGCATCGCGCTCGCGATGGTCTGCGCGGTGAAGGGCTACCCGTTCGTCGCAGTGATGGTCGAGACCTTCTCGGTCGAGCGGCGCAAGATCATGCGCATGCTGGGTGCAAAGGTGATCCTCACGCCTGCGGCCGAGCGCGGCAGCGGCATGGTGCGCAGGGCCGAGGAACTCGCGAAGAAGCACGGCTGGTTCCTCGCGCGCCAGTTCGAGAACCCGGCCAACCCGGCCTATCACCGCCAGACCACGGGGCCCGAGATCCTGGGCGACTTCGCGGGCCGGCGGCTCGATTTCTTCGTCACCGGCTGGGGCACGGGCGGTACGCTCACCGGCGCGGGCGAGATGATCCGGCTCGCCCGGCCGGAGGTGAAGATCGTCGCCACCGAGCCCGCCGGTGCCTCCCTGCTCGCCGGGGCCGAGTTCAAGCCCCACAAGATCCAGGGCTGGACCCCGGACTTCGTGCCGAAGGTGCTGAACCGCTCCGTGCCGCACGAGATCGTCCCGGTGACCGACGAGGAGTCGATCGCGGCCTCTCGCGCGCTCGCGAGCAAGGAAGGCATCTTCTGCGGCATCTCCTCGGGTGGTACGTTTGCGGCGGCACTCAAGGTGGCCGCGAAGGCCACCGCGGGCTCGGTCATCCTGGCGATGCTGCCGGACACGGCCGAGCGCTACATGTCGACGCCTCTGTTCGAGGGGATCGCCGAGGGATCCGATCCGGAGCCCTGAGCGGCCCGCATCCGCTCACGTTTCCCAGGCGAACAGTGGGATAATCGCGGGCCACCCAGACTGACCCCGGCGTCGGAGCGGCGTCCTTTTTCCATGTCCGATACCCTCAAGAAGGTGCTGCTCGGCGCCGTCGCTGGCGCGCTGATCGCAGTTTTCGCCTCCCACGTCCTCGAGGTGCGGGGCAAGCACGTCTCACCCAAGGCCAGCGGTCCGCCGGCGGGCGCACCCGCCGCGGCCGGTCGCCCGGGCGCGCCCGGGGGGGGCGGCGGCCCGGGAGGCGGTTCGTTCAGCCAGCGACCGGTCGAGGTCCTTGCCGTTCCGGCCCGGTCCGAGCGCCTGTCCTTCGAACTGGAGGCGCTCGGGACGACTCGCGCAAACGAATCGATCGACTTGACGTCCAAGGTCGTTAACCAGGTGACCGCGGTCCGGTTCGAGGAGGGCCAGCAGGTCCGTCGTGGGCAGGTGCTGGTCGAGCTCGACGCCGCGCAGGTGCGCGCGGACCTCGCGGCCGCCGAAGCCGCGCTCGTCGAAAGCCGCAGCCAGTTCGAGCGCAGTCGCGAACTCGCCGTCACGAAGATCCTCTCGGACTCGCAGCTCGAGCAGATCGAGGCCACCTACAAGGGCAACGAGGCCCGCGTCGGCTCCGCGAGGGCCCGCGTCAACGACACCGTGATCCGCGCGCCATTCGACGGCCGGGTCGGACTGCGTCGGGTGAGCGTCGGGAGCCTGGTGAGCCCGGGCACCGTGATCACGACGCTCGACGACACACGAACGATGAAGCTGGACTTCACCATCCCCGAGACCTTCCTGTCCGTGGTGCAGCCGGGGCTCGAGATCTCCGCCCGCAGCGTCGCCTATCCCGACCGCAACTTCGACGGCAAAGTGAGCAGCATCGACTCGCGCGTCGACCCGGCGACCCGCGCGGTGACCGTGCGCGCGCTGCTGCCGAACGAGGAGGGGCTCCTGAAGCCCGGCATGTTCCTCACCGTGCGGCTGTCGCGCGGGGCAGTGGATGCGCTGCTCATCCCGGAGGAGGCCATCGTACCGGAGCAGGGCGAGATGTTCGTGTTCGTGGTCAGGGACGACCGTGTCGAGAAGCGCCGGATCCGCCTCGGCGAGCGCCGGGTCGGCAACGTGCAGGTGGTCGAAGGCCTCGCCGTCGGCGAGAGGGTCGTCACCGAAGGCACGCAGAAGATCCGTGATGGCTCGCTCGTCGCCGTACAGCCGGCCGCCGCTGCCACGACCGGGGAGACGCAGGGTAAATGAGGATCTCAGACGTATCGGTGCAGCGGCCCGTCTTCGCGACGGTTGTGAGCCTGATCCTCGTCATTCTGGGCCTGCTGGCCTACACGCGGCTCTCCGTGCGCGAGTTGCCCGAGGTCGAGTCGCCGGTCGTCTCCATCGAGACCACGTACCGCGGCGCCGCGGCGGACGTCGTCGAGACGAAGATCACGCAGGTCATCGAGGAGCGCGTGTCGGGCCTCGAGGGGGTGACCAAGATCACCTCGCAGAGCGTCGACGGCCGCTCGAGCATCAACCTCGAGTTCGTGCCGGACCGCGACGTCGATGAAGCGGCGAACGACGTCCGCGACCGGGTCGCGCGCGTCTCGGCGCAGCTGCCGCCCGAGGCCGATCCGCCCGAGGTCGGCAAGGTCGACTTCAATTCCGAGCCGGTGATCTGGCTCAATCTCTCGAGCAACACGCTCAATGTGCTCGAGCTGACGGACTACGCCGAGCGCGTCCTCTCCGAGCGTCTCGGCGTGCTGCCCGGCGTCGCGCGCGTGCGGCTCGGCGGCGCCCGGCGCTATGCGATGCGCGTGTGGATCGATCGCGAGTCGCTCGCGGCCCGCCAGCTCACGGTTACGGACGTCGAGAACGCGTTGCGGCGCGAGAACGTGCAGCTGCCGGCGGGCCGGCTCGAGTCCTCCCAGCGCGAGCTCACGCTGCGCACCGAGACCGGTCTCAACACCGAGCAGGACTTCCGCGAGCTCGTGGTCGGGCGCGGTCCCGACGGCTACCTCGTGCGCCTCGGCGAGGTCGCCGACGTGCGACTCGCCGCGGAGAACGAGCGCAGCCTGTCGAGATCGAACGGCGTGCCGGGCATCAGCATCGGCGTCGAGCAGATCTCGCGCGCCAACACCCTCGAGGTGGCCGGTGCCGTGAAGGAAGAGATGGAGCGGATCCGGCCGCAGCTCCCGCCCGGCACGATCCTCGAGATCAACATGGACCGGTCGGCCTTCATCGAGGAGTCGATGAGGGAGGTGGTCAACTCGCTCGTGATCGCGGTGCTGCTGGTGCTCGCGGTTATCTACCTCTTCCTCGGCAACCTGCGCGCGACGCTGATACCGGCGGTCACGATCCCGGTGTCGATCATCTCCGCCTTCCTGGTCATGGCCTGGCTCGGGTTCTCGATCAACGTGCTGACGCTGCTCGGGCTCGTGCTCGCGATCGGCCTGGTGGTCGACGACGCAATCGTCGTGCTCGAGAACATTTACCGGCGCATGGAACTCGGGGAGCCGCCGCTCATCGCGGCCGTGGACGGTACCCGGGAAATCGGCTTCGCGGTCATCGCCACCACGCTCGTGCTGATCGCCGTGTTCGTGCCGATCTCGTTCCTGCAGGGCAACGTCGGCAAGCTTTTCCGCGAGTTCGGCATCACGGTCGCGGCGGCGGTGCTCTTCTCGTCGCTCGTCGCACTCACGCTCACGCCGATGATGAGTTCGAAGCTCCTCGCGGGCGGCGCCACGCGCTCCCGCATGTCGAACGCGGTCGACGCGTTCTTCACCCGCCTGTCGGCGGTCTACGACCAGTCGCTCCGCCGGCTCATGCGCCGGCCCTGGCTCGTCGTCGGCGCCACGATCGGCGCATTGGCGCTCGCCGCCGTGCTCTTCCGCGCCATCCCGAGCGAGCTCACGCCGCCGGAGGACCGCGGCATGGCGTGGGTCGGCGTGAACGGGCCGGAGGGTGCGTCGCTCGACTACATGGACCGTCACGCCCGCATGGTCGAGGACGTCCTGATGCGGGAGGTCGAGGGCGGCGACGTCGTCCGCGCCAACATGCGCATCCCGGGCGGCTTCGGTGGCGCGAGCGAGTTGAACCAGGCGCGCGGCTTCATGGTGCTCGCGCCGTGGAGCGAGCGTGATCGCAGCGCGGAGCAGATTTCGCAGCACCTGCGCGTCGAGCTCAACAGGATCCCGGGCGTGCGCGTCTTCATGGGCGCGCCGGGCGGCTGGGTGCGCGGTGGCGGGTCGCCGGTGCAGGTGGTGCTCGGTGGCACGGACTACGCCGAGCTCGCGAAGTGGCGCGACGTGCTCATGCAGCGCATGCAGGAGAATCCCGGGCTCGCCAACATCCAGTCGAACTACGAGGAACGAAAGCCGCAGGTGAAGGTGTCGGTCGACCGCAACCGCGCGGCGGACGTCGGCGTGTCGCTGCAGACCGTCGGCCGCACGCTCGAGTCCGTGCTCGGCTCGCGCATCGTCACCACATTCATCGACCGGGACCGCGAGTACAACGTCATCCTGCAGGGACGGGCGGAGGATCGCGCGACGCCCTCGGACCTCGACAACCTGTACGTGCGCTCCGACCGCACCGGCGAGCTGATCCCGCTCTCGAACCTGGTGAAGCTCGAGGAAGTGGCGGGCCCGATGCGCCTCAACCGCTTCGATCGCCTGCGCGCGATCACGATCAGCGCCGCGCTGACGCCGGGCTATCCGCTCGGCCAGGCGCTTGCGTTCGTCGAGAAGGCGGTGGAGGAGGAGTTGCCGCCGTCGGTACGCCTGAATTTCGACGGGGAATCGCGCGAGTTCAGGAACTCAGGCTACCAGATGTACTGGATGTTCCTGCTCACGCTCGTCATCGTGTTCCTCGTGCTCGCAGCGCAGTTCGAAAGCTTCCTGCACCCGTTCGTGATCATGACGACCGTGCCGCTCGCGGTCATCGGCGCGCTGGTCGGCCTCTGGTTCTACGGCATGTCGATCAACGTGTTCAGCCAGATCGCGGCGATCATGCTGGTGGGGCTTGCGGCGAAGAACGGCATCCTGATCGTCGAGTTCGCGAACCAGCTGCGTGACCGGGGCGTGGACTACAGGGAGGCGGTGATCGAGGCGGCAGCCATCCGCCTGCGGCCGGTTCTCATGACGAGCCTGTGCACCGCCTTCGGCGCGCTGCCGCTCATGATGGCGAGTGGCGCCGGCGCGGAGGCGCGCGAGGCGATCGGCGTCGTCGTCTTCTACGGCGTCGTGATCTCGGTGTTCCTCACGCTCGCCGTGGTGCCGGCGGTCTACACGCTGGTGGCGCGGAACACCCGGTCGCCGCAGACGATCGCCAAGCTGATCGAGCGGCTCCGGGCGGGGTCCGCGGCGGCAAAGGCCGGGTCGGCAGAGGCGAGCGCGGCCCCAAAAGCCCCGTAACTCTATGATTATGTAGAGTTCCGGGCGTCCCGCCGGGCGTATTCGAGTCACCTCGCGGCGGGGCCTTGCTAGAATCGGGCGCATCGACGCGCGGGCCTGAACCATTTCCCGGGCCGCGTCCAGCCATGGCCCAGACGCCCTACCAGCAGCTCGAACAGGAGTTCCGTCGCCTTCACGCCTTCCGGGGCGCGGCGAGCCTGCTGCGCTGGGACGCCGCGGTGATGATGCCGCGCGGCAGCGCGGACGTGCGTGGCGAGCAACTGGCGGCGCTCGATTCGGAGTGCCACGTGCTGCTCACCTCGCCGAAGGTGTCGCGGCTCATCGAGCGCGCGCAGGCGTCGTCGTCGCAGCTCGAGGACTGGCAGCTCGCGAACCTGCGCGAGATGCGCCGCGAGCGCGACCACGCCATCGCCACTCCGCTGTCGCTGGTCACGCGACTCGCGCGCGCGACGGCCGTGGCCGAGGTGCGCTGGCTCGAGGCGAAGCAGGAGAGCAATTTCGCTTTGTTCGCGCCTCACCTCGAGGAAGTGATCGCGCTCACTCGCGACAAGGCGCAGGTCCTCTCGCAGGCGCTCGGCCTCACGCCTTACGACTCGCTGATCGACGAATTCAGCCCGGGTTTCCTCAGTGCCGAGATCGACCAGCTGTTCCGGATGGTCTCGCGACGCCTGCCGAACCTGATCCGCGAGGCCATCGAGCTCCAGGCCGCGAGTCCGCCGCTGCCGCTGTCCGGGAAGGTGGGTACGTCGAAGCAGCGTTCGCTGGCGGTGGAGGTCATGCGCGCGCTCGGCTTCCCCTTCGACCGCGGGCGGCTCGACGAGAGCGATCACCCGTCCACCGAGGGCGTGAACGGCGACGTGCGCGTGACGACGCGATTCGAACTCAGGGACCCGTTCTCGGGTCTCATGGGCGTGCTGCACGAGACCGGGCAGGCGATGTACGACCTCGGACTGCCGGAAGCGTGGCGCGACCAGCCGGTCGGCCGCGATCGTGGCATGGCGCTCGAGGAGAGCCAGTCGCTGATGCTCGAGATGATCATCGGGCGCAGCCGGCCGTTCCTGCGTTACCTGCGGCCGCTGCTCGAGAAGCACTTCGGCGTGACCGGGCCCGAGTGGGAAATAGAGAACATGTACCGGACGCTGATCCGGGTGCGTCGCGGCGCGGTCCGGGTGGACGCCGACGAGCTCACCTACCCGGTGCACGTCATGCTGCGCTACGACCTCGAGAAGCGCATCTTCGACGGCACGCTTCCGGTGCGGGACCTGCCCGAGGCGTGGCGAGAGGGGCTCGACCAGAAGCTCGGCATCCGTCCGGCCGACGACGCCGAGGGCTGCCTGCAGGACCACCACTGGGCCATCGGTTCCTTCGGCTACTTTCCCTGCTACGCGCTCGGTGGCTTCATCGCCGCACAGCTGTACGAGAGGCTGCGCAACGACCTGCCGGAGTTCGACCGCGAGGTCGAGGCGGGACGCTTCGGTGGCCTCTTCGAGTGGCTGCGCGAGAACGTTCACAGCCACGGCGCGAGCCTCGGCTCGCAGGAACTCATCAAGCGGGCGACCGGCAGGACCCTCACGGCGGCGCCGTGGCTGCGTTACGCCGAAGGCAAGTACCTCGAGGCGGCCGGGTCGTGAGTGCCGTCGTCGAGCGGCCGTCGAACACCTTCAAGCGACTGCAGGCCCGCCTCCGCGGGCTGGTCGGCAAGGCCATCGAGGACTACGCGATGATCGCCGACGGCGACCGAGTGATGGTCTGCCTCTCCGGCGGCAAGGATTCCTATACGCTCCTCGACGTGCTGCGCTCCCTGCAGCGAAGTGCGCCGGTGGACTTCGAGCTGGTCGCCGTGAACCTCGACCAGAAGCAGCCGGGTTTCCCGGCGCACGTCCTGCCCGAGTACCTTGGCGCGCTCGGCGTCCCGTTCGAGATCCTCGAGCAGGACACCTACAGCGTCGTGAAAAGAGTCGTGCCGGAAGGCCGGACGATGTGCGGTCTGTGCTCACGGCTGCGCCGCGGCCGGCTCTATCGCTACGCCGCGGAGAATGGCATCACCAAGATCGCGCTCGGGCACCATCGCGACGACATCGTCGAGACCTTGTTCCTGAACCTGTTCTTCGGCGGGAAGCTGAAGGCGATGCCGCCGAAGCTGCTCTCGGAGGATGGCCGGCACGTCGTGATCCGGCCGCTGGCCTACGTCCCGGAGCGAGAGATCGAGCGCTATGCGCGCGCGCGGCAGTTCCCGATCATCCCCTGCCGCCTGTGCGGCTCGCAGGAGAACCTGCAACGGGTGACGGTGAAGAAGATGCTGGCGGACTGGGAGCGCGAGTATCCGGGCCGCACCGAGACGATTTTCTCGGCGCTGCGCAACGTCGCGGGCTCGCACCTCGCCGACCCGTCGCTCTTCGACTTTGCGGGTATCGACCTCCGCCGCCAGGCTTTCGCCGATGCCGTGCCGGGCGAGCGGGAGCCCTGGGACGAGGACTGAGCGTCGGCCGCTCCAGTTCCAGCTGCGATTCCAGGTGTGATTGCGGGTGTCAGTCGGATTGGCTGATGCCGTCGCGGGCTGTCCGGGTGTCGTGTGCCCGGGCGTCACGCGGCAGGGACGCCGCGTGCGAGCCTCCAGGAGGATTCACGGCGTCCCGGGCACGCGACACCCGGACAGCCTGTGAGCCACGACGATCAGCCAATCAGGTGCTCGTCCGCTCCCGCAACCGGCTGTTCCAGTAACCGTATCCGAAGTAGATCGCGAAGCCGAACGCGGTCCAGATCACCAGCCGGATCCACGTGTCGTGCGGCAGGAACAGGGTGAGGCCGAGGCACATCAGCGCGCCGGCGCTGCAGGTCAACGGTGCGAACGGCACGCGGAACGGCCGGGCGGTCTCGGGCATCGTGTGGCGCAGCACGAGCACGCCCGCGCAAACGGCGGTGAAGGCCAGCAGGATGCCGATCGACACGAGCTCGCCGAGCACGTCGATCGGGAAGAGGCCCGCGAAGAACGCCGCAATCACGCCCGTGATGATCGTGGCGAAGCTCGGTGTCTGGTACTTCGGGTGCACCTTCTGCATCGCCGGCGGCAGGAGCCCGTCGCGCGACATGGCCATGAAGATGCGAGGCTGGCCGAGGATGGACATCAGGATCACCGAGGTCATGCCGATGATCGCGCCGATCTTCACCGGCAGCCCGAGCCAGAAGAGCGAGGGGTGTTCGTCGAGCGCCACGGCGACCGGGGCCGCGACGCCGAGCTTCGTGTAGCTCACCATGCCGGTCATCACGGCCGCCATCGCAACGTACAGCACGGTCGAGATCGCGAGCGCGCCGAGGATCCCCGCCGGAACGTCGCGCTGCGGGTCGCGCGCCTCCTGGGCCGTCGTGGCGGCGGTGTCGAAGCCGATGTAGGCGAAGTAGATGATGCCTGCGCCCATCATCACGCCGCTCAGCCCGAAGTGGCCGAACTCGCCGTTGTTCGCGGGCAGGTAGGGCCGCCAGTTCGACGTATCGACGAACGCGACGCCCACCAGGATGAAGACGACGATGATCGCCACCTTGATCACGACCATCACGTTGTTGGCACTGGCAGACTGGCGGATGCCGACGTAGCACAGCCAGGTCAGTACGAGCACGATCAGCACGGCCGGCAGGTTCACGATCGCGCCCGTGGTGGCGAGCGTGTGCTCCGCGGTCTTGCCGAGCGGGGCGTTCGTGAGGGCCGCGGGCAGGTGCAGCCCGAATTCCTCGAGCAGGTTCACGACGTATCCGGACCACCCCACGGCGACCGTGGCGGCCGACATCATGTACTCGAGCGCCAGGTTCCAGCCGACGAACCAGGCGACGCCCTCGCCGAGCGTCGCGTAGGTGTAGCTGTAGGCGCTGCCTGCGACCGGTATCAACGAGGCGAGCTCGGCGTAGCAGATCGCCGCGAGTCCACAGCCGATCGCGGCAACGAGGAACGCGAGGGTCACGGCGGGGCCCGTGTGATTCGCCGCGACCGTGCCCGTGAGCACGAAGATGCCGCTGCCGATCATCGATCCGAGTCCGATGGACGTCAGGGCCCGGGCGGTCAGGACGCGTTTGAGCTTCGGGCCGGACTCCAGGTCGCGCGCGATCGAGGCGACCGACTTCCGGGCCGCGAGTTGCTTCAGCACTGAGGGCTCCCCCGTCTTCTCCGTGTCTTTCAAGTCTCTCACACGGGCGCGGCGTCGGCAGCCCCGGCACGCGCTGCCGTATCATGACGCCATGGTCCCGCGCACCGATCTGCAGGCCGAGCCGCATCCCCCGCGGCCGATCCCGGAGAGCTACTGGCTCGTTCCGGGCCGGCTGCTGGTCGGAGAGTACCCCGGCTCGCAGTCCCGGGCCGAAGCGATGGAGCGCCTGCGGCGCTTCCTGCAGGCCGGGGTCACCTGCTTCGTCGACCTGACCGAACCTCGCGAGCTGCCTACGTACGAGGCGTTGCTGCCCTTCGCGACGCCCGAGGGGCGCCGCGTCGAGTACCTGCGCGAGCCGATCCCGGACCACGGCGTGCCGCAGGGTCGCGAGGTGACGGAGCGCGCCCTGGCGATGATCGATGACGCACTCGCTGCGGGTCACGTCGTATACCTGCACTGTCGCGCCGGACTCGGGCGCAGCGCCCTGGTCGCGGGTTGCTGGCTGGCGCGCCGCTCCGGCGCCCCTGCGCAGGCTCTCGAGGAGTTGCAGCAGTGTTTCCAGCAGAGCGCCAAGGCGCAGTTCTGGGCGCGCGTACCGGAGACCGACGAGCAGGCGGCCTATGTCCTCGCCTGGGCCTCGTCGGGTGCCGATCGCGTGCTCGTCCGCGGCCCCCGCGGCATCGATCTCGAGGGCCGAGTTCGCGGCGCGCTGCTCGGGCTCGCGGTCGGTGATGCGATGGGCTCTGCCGCCGGCAGCGGCGCCGACGCCGGACGGTGGACGCAGCACACGGCGCTCGCACTCTGTCTCGCGGAAAGCCTGCTCGAACGCGGCCGCCTCGACGCGCGCGACCTGATCGAGCGGTTCCTGCGCTGGCAGCGGGACGGTCACCTCGCGTCCGACGGCCTGCCGGGATCGGCAACCCCCGACGTGGCCAAGGCGCTCGCCAACTACCGATGGCGCGGCCAGCCGATGGCTGGTTCGCACGACCCACGCGATCGCACGACCGCCGCGTTGCCGCGCGTCCTGGCCGCGGTGACCTTCGCTCTGCGCGATCCCGAGACGGCCGTGCAGCTGGCCGCGGATTGTGCCCGCGTGACGCATCAGTCGCCGCTCGTGCTCGACGCCTGCCGGTACTATGCTGCAGTGCTCGCCGGGCTGCTCCGCGGCGATGATCCTGTCCGGGTGCTCGACGGTTCCTTCGAGCCGGTGGCTGGGCTCTGGGCACGGCATCCCCTGAAGCCGGCCCTGGTCTCGATGGCGGCGGAACGGGACCCGCCGCAGGCCGATGCCCACGCTCGCAAGGCGCATGCCCCGGACGCCGTTGCGGCGCTTGCGCGGGCCCGGGCCGCGGTCGCCCGCTCGGCCGGCTTTGCGGACGCGCTCGACCGGGCGTGCGGATCCGCCTTCGAGCCAGGGCTCGAGGCGGCGCTGGCCGGAACGCTGGGCGGCGCGATCGGTGGCGCGAATTCGATCCCGCGCGAGCATCTGGCGCGACTGCCGCGCCTCGATCTGCTGGAGTCATTTGCGGAGCGGCTGGCGCGCATCGCGGGAGGCGAGGGCACGTGACGACGACGCGACGTCGTGCCACGCGGCGACGCGAGCCCGCATGGACGAGGCTCGACGACGAGTCGCTGCTCGACAGGCGCTTCTGCGACCTGCGCCTCGGGCTCTCGGGCTCGCGCCTCGAGCACAGCGTCCGGCGGCTCTACGACGAACTCGCGCACAAGGGAATCCGCTTTCGTCCACATTTCTGGCTGTCCGAGGAGTGGTTCTCGCCGGACGGCGTGCCGGGCATCGCGATTCCCTTCTACCTCGCGCACCCGCGGCTGATGCGGCTCGAGCGCCGCTTCATGCACGAGGTCGAGGGCGGCAACGACAAGTGGCTCATGCGCATCCTGCGTCACGAGACCGGTCACGCGATCGACACGGCGTTCGGGCTGCGTCGTCGCAAGGCGTGGCGCGAGACCTTCGGCAAGGCCTCGCGTCGCTACCCGAGCCGGTATTCGCCGCGACCGGGCAGCCGCAACTTCGTCCTGCACCTCGGCCACTGGTACGCGCAGAGCCACCCCACCGAGGACTTCGCCGAGACGTTCGCCGTGTGGCTGCCATCCCGGTCGCGCTGGCGCAGCCAGTATGCCGGCTGGCCCGCGTGGTCCAAGCTCGAGTTCGTCGACCGGACGATGCGCGAGATCGAGGGTCGGCGCGCCGTCCGCCTGGGCCGGGAGACCGTCGAGCCGCTCTCCGGCAACACCCGCACGCTTCGCGAGCACTACCGGCGCAAGCAGGCGCGCTACGAGGTCGACCTCGCGCGCTCCTACGACCGGCCATTGCTCCGGGTTTTCGGGCCGCGCGACGCACATCCGCGCGCCATCGCCGCGAGCCGCTTCCTGCGCGAGATCCGCCCGCAGCTGCGCCGGCTGCTCACCCGTCGCGCCCGCATGCACCCGTACCTAGTGAACCACGTGCTGCGCACGGTCACGCAGCGTGCCCGGGTGCTCGACCTCAGGCTGAAGGGCAGCCAGCGCAAGGCCAAGCGCGACGTGCTCGCGATGCTCGAGCGCATCATGCTCGATATGCTGCTCCGGGACCGGGAGAACTACGCCCTATGAAGAAACTGCGCGTGCTGGTGCTGGTGCACGAGACGCTCGTGCCCCCGGAGAATGCCGACGGGTACAGCGAGCAGGAGATCGACGCGTGGCGCACGGAGTACGACGTGACGACGTCGCTGCGCGCCATGGGCCACGAGGTGAAAGTCCTCGGGCTCGGCGACAACCTGGCGGACCTTCGCAACGCGATCACCGGCTGGCAGCCGGACATCGCGTTCAACCTGCTCGAGGAGTTCCAGGGAATCGTCACCTACGACCAGCATGTCGTGGCGTTCCTCGAGCTCATGAAGCTTCCCTACACCGGATGCAATCCGCGCGGCATGATGATCTCCCGGGACAAGGTGCTCTCGAAGCAGATCCTCTCCTACCACCGAATCCCGACGGCGCGCTTCGCGCTGCTGCCGCGCCACCGCCGCTATCGGGAGCCCCGGCGGCTCAAGTTTCCGCTGTTCGTGAAGTCCGCGACCGAGGATGCGTCGCTCGGCATCTCGCAGGCGTCGATCGTGCACGACCCGCAGAAGCTGCGTGAGCGCGTCGAGTTCATCCACGAGCAGACGAGCTCGGACGCGCTGGTCGAGGAGTACGTCGAGGGCCGCGAAATCTACGTCGGCGTCCTCGGCAACGACCGGCTCACGACGTTCCCGCTGTGGGAGCTCAACTTCGGCACGCTGCCCGACGTGATGGCCGGCATCGCCACGCGCAAGGTGAAGTGGGACCGCAAGTACCAGGCGAAGCACGGCATCGGGACCGGGCCGGCGCACGAACTCCCCGAGGGCGTCGCGCAGCGCATCTCGCAGGTGGCGCGTCGAATCTATCGGGCCCTGTGCCTGAGCGGCTACGCGCGCATCGACCTTCGCGTGCGTGCGGACGGCAGCCTGTTCGTGCTCGAGGCCAACGCCAACCCGAACCTCGCGCAGATCGAGGATTTCGCCACTTCAGCGCTCTCGGCGAGCGTCGGCTACGATGCGTTGCTCGAGCGGATACTCAAGCTCGGTGCCGGATACCAGGTTGCGTGGCGGCAGGGCTAGTCGGAGGTACGGTCAGGTGAGGTGGACGATGGCATTCGCTCGATTCGCGCAGGCGTTCATGGTCGCGATGCTGGCGCTCGCGTGCGCGGGGCAGCGCGCCGTCGCCGAGACGCCAGAGGCCGCCGACCTCGTCGTCGCCAACCGGCACATCTTCACGATGCGCGCCCACAGCCTCGGCGTGGCGCCCGTGGAGCGTTCCCGCATCGTCCGCGACGGCATCCGTCTCTTCGTCGAGAACGGGGGGCCGTTGATCGTGTCGACGGCGCCGCTGCCCGACGGGGTGGCCGTGATGATCGACGACCGGGTCGCCTTCCGCGTCCTCGACGGCGACGTGCCGCCCGACACGGGCGAGACGACGCAGGCGGTGGCGGCACGGGCGGTCGCTAACCTCGAGACCGCGCTCGATGAGATGCGCGAGGCCCGCGACGCGAGACAACTGCTGCCAGCGACGGGATACGCCGTCATGGCGACCCTGGTGCTCGCGGTGCTCCTGTGGCTGCTCTTCAAGGGATACGGCTGGGTCGCGCAGCAAACGCACCGCGCGATCGTGCGCCGCCTCGCCGGGGTGACGCCTCGATGGACCGGTCACGTGCTCGGCGAGGCCGGATTGTCCGGCCTGTTCACGCTGCCCGCGAAGATCCTGTCCGTGCTGCTGGCCGCGTTCCTCGTCTACGAGTGGGTCGCGTTCGTGCTGAAGCGCTTCCCCTACACGCGCCCCTGGGGCGAGGCCCTGCTCGACAACCTGCTCCGCACGCTCGGCGGCTTCGGATCCGGCGCCCTGCACGCCGTGCCGGGACTGCTGTTCGTCGTGCTCATCTTCCTGCTGACGCGGATGGTGGTGCGCGCGGTCCGGGCGTTCTTCCGGGGCGTGCACGAGGGGCGCATACATGTCGGCCTGGTCGACGAGACCACGGCGCGGCCGACGGGGCAGTTGCTCATCACCGGGATCTGGATCCTCGCGCTGGTCGCCGCCTATCCCTACATCCCGGGCAGCGACAGCGAGGCGTTCAAGGGCATCGGCGTATTCGTGGGCCTGATGATGTCGATCGGTGCGTCGGGCGTCGTGAACCAGGCGGTGAGCGGACTGATGCTCATGTACACCGGGGCGCTCAAGCCGGGCGAGTTCGTGAAGATCGGCGACACCGAGGGCACGGTCACCGCCGTCGGCTTCGTGACCACCCGCATCGAGACACTGCGTCACGAGGAGGTGAGCATCCCCAACGCCCTCATCGTCGGCAGCGTGACGCGCAACTATTCGCGGCTTGCCGCCGAGGGCGGCCTGTGGCTCGGCACGAAGGTGACGATCGGGTACGACACGCCGTGGCGGCAGGTGCACGCGATGCTCAAGCTCGCCGCGGAGCGCACCGAAAGCATCGCGAAGGACCCGTCGCCTCGCGTGCTGCAGACGGCGCTGCAGGACTTCTACGTCGAGTACACGCTGCTGGTGAACGTCGCGGACCCGCTGCGGCGAGTGGCGACACTCGACGCCCTGCACGCGAACATCCAGGACGCCTTCAACGAGTTCGGCGTGCAGATCATGTCGCCCAGCTACGAAGCGGACCCGGCTCAGCCCAAGGTCGTGCCGCGCGAAAAATGGTTCGAGCCGCCCGCGACGGGCTGAAGCCTCAGAGCGTGTGCCCGGTCCGCTGGTAGTGCGTGCGCTCGTAGCTCGCCTGGCAGTCGAAGCAGCGCGTCGCGAACGGGGTCAGCTGCAGCCGGCGGAACTCGATCGGCGTACCGCACTGCTCGCAGCGGCCGTAGCTGCGGTCCGCCACCTTCAGCATCGCGGTCTCGATCGCGCGCAGTTCTTGCAGGTCGCGGTCGATCTCGGCGAGGTTCACGTCGACCATCAGGTCGGCGAACGAGTCGTCCTCTAGGTCGCGGACCTCGTTCGCGATCTGCGCATACTGCTCGGAGTCGCTCTTCAACAGCGTCTGGCGGATCTCCTCGCGGAGCTGGCCCGATCGGCTCAGCATGGCCGCCTTCAGTTCCGCCAGCTGGCGGGGGTCGAGGTGGTCGTTCATCCCTGGTCTCCTGAGTGCGCCCCCGGCGGCCCGCCGGGGCGGGCGTTCCAAGCATGACCCCTCGGTTGCGGAGACCAATACGGGAATCGCGCAGGCCACTTCACGAAATCCGGAGCGGCCCGGTGCGGCAAGCCGCCGCCCGAAATGTCATAATTGGATGCAACAGTCCGATCACCGCGGCCCTGCCCGCGGCATTCGAGCGGACTCACTGGAGGAAATCGACATGGAGGGGACCAAGACCCCGGCACGGCGTTCGCGCCGTACCGTGACGGTGGCTGCCGCCCCGGCCGCACCCAAGAAGTCGCCGGCCAAGCCGAAATCGGTGGCCGCCAGGCCCCGGGCCAGTGCCCGGACGGACG
>Ga0209594_1000431_pt1 | contig 25927 bp, 19 predicted proteins | sample AshMeaCrysSpring_FD_184126 | JGI IMG/M metagenome (GOLD analysis project Ga0209594, IMG submission 184126) | Groundwater microbial communities from Big Spring, Nevada to study Microbial Dark Matter (Phase II) - Ash Meadows Crystal Spring... | ecosystem: Environmental > Aquatic > Deep subsurface... | reverse complement strand
ATAACACGGAACATTTCCCTTCTTTGCAAGTAAACATGGGAACGGGTGAGCAGAAAAATCCTACTTATTCACCGAGGAAGTAGGTTCCTAGACATATGTCCACATATGTCTAAGAAAATAGTAGGTGGTCACCCGCCCCTACGTTTTGTTTTGACCAATCACGTTTGACCAATGACGTTTGACTAAAGACTATTTAACTATCTTTTTTAGGTAAAAAATCAAATAGATGTCAATTTCTATAGCACACTTAGGACCGACTGGAACTTATACAGAAACTACTGCTCTAGCTTATGGTTCTTTGATTTCTGAAGACTATATTTTATGTCCCAAACCTAGCATCTCTGCAACTCTGCACTCTGTAACTGAAGGTAGTGCAGAGCTAGCTGTTGTTCCAGTGGAAAATTCCATTGAAGGGAGTGTGGCGATCACCCTTGATACTGTCTGGGAGTTGGAGCGCTTGCAAATTCAACAAGCACTGATTTTACCCATAGCTCATGTTTTGTTGTCTGAAGCTTCATCTTTAGCAGAAATTAAAATTGTTTATTCCCATCCGCAAGCTTTAGCCCAGTGTCAAAAGTGGCTAGAAAAGTTTTTACCTGATGTTGAACTCATACCAACTAATTCTACAACAGAAGCGTTACAACATTTGAAAATGGAAAAAGAAGCGGCGGCGATCGCCTCTAAAAGAGCTTCACAATTATACAATTTGCCGATGCTGGCGACCAACATAAATGATTACCCTGACAATTGCACCAGGTTTTGGGTATTAGGATTAAAAAAAGCCACCAATGGTAGTCATATTTCCCTTGCTTTTAGTGTCCCTGCCAATATACCTGGCGCATTAGTCAAACCACTCCAAGTGTTTGCGCAACGAGGGATTAACTTAACTCGGATCGAGTCTCGACCCACTAAGCGATCGCTTGGAGATTATTTATTTTTTATTGATTTAGAAAGCAATAACCAAGAATCACTCATTCAAGCTGCTTTAGCTGAATTGGAGACACACACCGCAGTGCTTAAAATTTTTGGTAATTACGACATTCTTACACTTAAATCAAACTAAATCATTTTAAAGCGTCTTTGAGGGCTGTACGAGCTGCCAGATTATTACGGGTTTGAGTAAGAATTTCTTCTTCTCTTTGTAAGCGAGCATAAGTATCTTGCATTTCTAAAAGGGCTTGTTGTTCAAAAGGCACTCCATACAGATTACTCGCTATCCAATAAGATAATTCTATGGGTAAACTGGGGAGGTCTTCTGGCAGTTCAATTTTCTGATCTGTTAATTTTGCGGAGAGTGTAACTACATCTCTTAACAACTTTTCTACTTTATTGGCGAGTGGTTTAAGCTCTTGAGTTGCTGGTTTGTCTTCTATCCATTCAACTAAACCAACGCGATAGGGTTTTTCTCTGACATAGTCCAGAACTCGAAATCTTTGTTGTCCGAGGGTCAAAATTTTCATGCGGTCATCGGGCAGACGTTGAAAGTGAATTATTTCTGCACAACAGCCTAGATTAGCGATATTTCCTTGTGTTGGGTCAACCATCAACACCCCAAAACGTCTATCATAATCTAGAATCGTGTTCATCATAATTCTGTAGCGATATTCAAATATATGTAGGGGTAGAGGACGACCTGGAAATAAAACCACCTCTGGGAGAGGAAACAAAGGAAGTTCTCTTACTGCGATAGATGAAGATGATGCCATTTTCTTATGTTTGTCCCAAGCTTACCTTTCTTATTTTAGCATTAGAAGCTTGAGTGGCTCTCTTTGAAGAGAATTTTTGAAAAAATCAGTATTTTTTTCAAACTATTGTTATTTCTCTTGATTAAAAACAAATAAATTTTTTTTTACAGTCATTTTTTATGTAGTATTTTATTTTTTGTTGAAATTTTGCTTTTTTTCTAGTCAAGGTGATATTGCTGCGGACAATGCCTTGAGCCAAGTATTACAGACAATGGCATGGGAGCTCATTGTCTATGGTTAAGCCCATTCTTAACTATCTCTTTATTTTTTTTTCATAAATATCTTGAACTAAACTTTATTTTTTATTGATAAATAACAACTAAATACTCAAAATTTGTCTGCCATGGCAGACAAATTTTGCTCATTCTTTTAATTATTTTATTTCTTACAGTTTAACTTCAATATCAACTCCTGCAGGTAAATCTAGTTTCATCAGTGCATCAATAGTTTTGGAAGATGGCTGATAAATATCTATAATGCGGCAATGCGTACGACTCTCGAAGTGTTCTCTTGCGTCTTTATCTACGTGAGGTGAGCGAAGGACACAATAAATCTTTCTTTTTGTAGGTAAAGGAATTGGACCTATTGCTGTTGCGTTGGTTCTCTTGGCTGTGTCTACGATTTTTTCACAAGATGTATCTAATAAACGACGGTCAAAAGCTTTTAGACGAATCCGAATTTTTTGTTGCTGAAGTGTTGCCATTTTTTTCTATTTTTGCGGTTATTGATTATTTATTTAAAGACAGAAGTAGAGCAGAAAAGTTGTTGCCTTTCTTGCTCTCTTTTCTGCTCTTACTATTTATTGGGTTATCCTACTTAACAATTTTGGAAACCACACCTGCACCGATAGTGCGTCCACCTTCACGGATCGCGAAGCGCATTCCTTGTTCGATCGCGATCGGGTTGATCAGTTCAACGGTCATTTTTATGCGATCGCCTGGCATTACCATTTCCACATCGCTGCCATCATCTGCGGTATAGTTGCTTATTGTTCCTGTTACGTCTGTTGTACGTACATAGAATTGGGGGCGATAGCCTTTAAAGAAAGGGGTATGGCGACCGCCTTCTTCTTTTTTCAGTACATATACTTCTGATTCAAACTGGGTGTGGGGAGTAATTGTACCTGGTTTAGCGAGTACCATGCCTCTTTCGATGTCTTCTTTGTTAACACCTCGAAGCAGAACTCCGACGTTATCTCCTGCCATACCTTCATCCAGTGTTTTCTGGAACATTTCAACTCCAGTTACAGTTGTGGGGCGAGTGTTTTTTATTCCCACCAGTTCTACTGTTTCGCCTACTTTTACTTTACCGCGTTCAATCCGACCTGTTGCCACTGTTCCCCGACCTGTGATCGAGAATACGTCTTCTACTGCCATCAGGAAGGGCTTATCTATATCTCGTTCTGGAGTTGGAATATAAGCATCTACCTCATCCATCAGAGCATAGATTTTATCTACCCATTCATTTTCCCCTTTAGCAATATTTGGTTTTTCCGTGACTGCGTTGAGGGCTTGGAGGGCTGATCCTGCGACAATTGGGATATCATCTCCTGGGAAATCATAAGTGCTCAACAGTTCGCGAACTTCCAGTTCTACCAGTTCGAGTAGTTCATCGTCATCCACTTGGTCTTGCTTATTTAAGAATACAACCAAGTTAGGAACTCCCACCTGTTTAGCTAAAAGGATGTGTTCCCGAGTTTGTGGCATTGGGCCATCAGCTGCTGATACAACTAAGATCGCACCATCCATTTGCGCTGCACCTGTGATCATGTTTTTCACATAGTCAGCGTGTCCTGGACAGTCCACGTGTGCATAATGTCTTACATCTGTTTCGTACTCTACGTGAGCTGTGTTAATCGTAATTCCACGTGCTTTTTCTTCTGGAGCAGCATCGATCTCATCGTATTTCCTTCCTTTTGCCTTACCTGTTGCTGCTAGAGTCATGGTAATTGCGGCTGTCAATGTTGTTTTCCCGTGATCTACGTGACCGATTGTGCCTATATTTACGTGGGGTTTATTTCTTTCAAACTTTGCGCGTGCCATTAATTAACTTTTCCTTTTCCTTAACTATGCGTTCCCTTTACTTTTTGCTACGATCGCTTCTGCCACATTACGCGGCACTTCTTCGTATTTACTGAACTCCATGGAGAATATGCCGCGTCCTTGGGTTTTGGAGCGGATATCTGTTGCGTAACCAAACATTTCTGCCAGGGGTACTTTAGCAGTTACTTTAGCTAGCCCTGCTTCTGAGTTCATTCCTTCAATACTGCCACGACGAGAGTTGAGGTCGCCCATTATATCTCCGAGATAGTCTTCTGGCACTTCTACCTCTACTTTCATCATTGGCTCTAAAATTACAGGTGAAGCTTTCATTACTCCATCTTTGATTGCCATTGATCCTGCAATTTTAAATGCCATTTCTGAAGAATCCACTTCGTGGTATGACCCATCTATTAATTTCACTTTCAGATCTATTACTGGATAGCCTGCCACTATTCCTGTTTCACAGGATTCTTTTATCCCTTGTTCCACTGCTGGTACATATTCTTTTGGTATTGCACCGCCTACAATTTTGGAAACAAATTCAAAGCCACTTGCTGGTTCTCCTGGTTCTACTTCTATCACCACATGACCATATTGACCTTTTCCACCGCTTTGACGGATAAATTTGCCTTCTGTTTTAATTGCTTTGCGTATTGTTTCTCTGTATGCTACCTGCGGCTTACCTACATTGGCTTCTACTTTAAACTCACGCAACATCCTATCTACTAGGATTTCCAGGTGAAGTTCACCCATGCCTGCAATTACGGTTTGGTTTGTTTCTGGATCTACGCTAACACGAAATGTGGGATCTTCATCTGACAGAGCTTGCAGTGCTTTGGAGAGTTTCTCCATGTCTTGCTTTGTTTTTGTTTCCACTGCCACTGAGATTACTGGTTCTGGGACGAAGAGAGATTCCAATATAATTGGCTTTGATTCATCACAAAGAGTATCTCCTGTGGTTGTATTTTTCAAGCCTATGGCTGCTCCGAGATCTCCTGCTCGCAGTTCGTCTACTTCTATGCGATCGTTAGCTTTCAAAACAATTAGGCGAGAAATCCTTTCTTTGTTGTTTTTTGTCGCATTATATGCGTAGCTTCCTTTGCTCAATACTCCAGAATAGACTCGGATAAAAGTTAATTTTCCGAAGGGATCTGATGCTATTTTGAATGCCAGGGCTGAGAATGGTTCTTCATCACCTGCTTTTCTTACTGCTTCTGTTCCATCTGGAAGTACTCCTTTTATTGGTGGCACCTCTGTGGGTGATGGTAGATAATCCACTACTGCGTCTAATAGTAGCTGAACACCTTTATTTTTGAATGCAGATCCACAGAGCATTGGCACTATAGTTCCTGAAATAGTTCCTTTGCGAAGTGCGTGTTTAATTTCTTCTTCTGTAAATTCTTCTTCTGCTAAGAATTTTTCTAGTAGGTCTTCATCGCTTTCTGCTACCCCTTCAATCATAATCGAGCGGTATTCTTGAGCCAATTCCATCATTTCTGCTGGAATTTCAGTATCTAATATTTCCTGACCGAGGTCATCTTTATAGATTTTGGCTCGCATCCGTACCAAGTCAATTATTCCCTCGAAGTTGTCTTCACTGCCTATGGGTAATTGAATTGGAATTGCCGCTGCTCTCAACCTGTCTTTTACTTGTTCATAGACTTTAAAGAAGTTTGCCCCTGTGCGATCCATTTTATTGACAAATGCTATCCGCGGTACTTTATAGCGGTCTGCTTGTCGCCACACTGTTTCTGATTGGGGCTGTACTCCTCCTACTGAACAGAATACTGCTATTACGCCATCTAACACTCGCATGGATCTTTCTACTTCGATGGTGAAGTCCACGTGACCTGGGGTATCAATAATATTGATTTTGTGATCCCGCCAGCTTGTGCTTATCGCTGCTGCTGTTATAGTAATCCCTCGTTCCCGCTCCTGTTCCATCCAGTCGGTTACTGCATTACCATCATGCACTTCACCTATTTTGTGAACTACACCTGAGTAGAAGAGAATCCTTTCTGTTGTTGTTGTTTTGCCCGCATCTATATGTGCCGCAATCCCCATATTACGAACTTTCTCTAGCGGGATACTTCGTTCCACAGCTACCTCCTACAGTTTTTGAGATCTTTACTTTTTTTTGACACTCTTAACAATTCTATACTTTTCTTTGCTTAATTTTTCCATTCTGCTTGAGGAGGTTTACCGAAAGTTTTCTATGGGATAACCGCTCTTCTTTCGGTTGTTTGCACCTTATAACCTGAGTTCCTCTTTTGCTTTTGCTAGTATCTGTAATGTGCAAAAGCTTTGTTTGCTTCTGCCATTCTGTGGGTATCTTCCCGTTTTTTGATTGCGCCTCCTGTTTCGTTGGCTGCATCTAGTATTTCATTTGCCAGTTTGCTTGCCATTGTTTTTCCCCCTCTTGAGCGAGAATATTGCAGCAACCATCTTAATGCTAGACTACTGCCACGACTTTGCCTTACTTCCATTGGCACTTGATAAGTTGCTCCGCCTACCCGTCGTGCTTTTACTTCTACGAGTGGTGTTATATTTTTTACTGCTTTTTCAAACACTTCTAAGGCATCGCTTCCTGTTCTTTCTCCCACTATTTTTAGGGCTTCGTACACTATTCTTGATGCTAGTGATTTTTTCCCTGACATCATTACTCTGCGGATGGTCATGTTTACCAGACGACTATTATATACTGGGTCTGGGGGTACTTGCTTTTTACTACTTGCTGTTCTACGAGACATTTTTAGTTTTTACCTTTCTTTATTATCTATCACCTTTTACACTTCGTTTTACTTGTTACTCTTGGCTCAAGCAGCTAGTTTTTTTTATTTTTTTTCAACTAGCTACTTATTTTTTTTTTATTTTTGCTATGTATGAGTAACCAATTTTTTCTGATTTTTTGGCTTTAAGTTTCCACTATCTGCTTATACAAGTTTTTGGTGAGAAACTCTTCAAAATTTGATTGCCACTCTAACTGTTAAAAATATTGACTGGTTGTAACCGCTCTGCCAATCAAATTATCTTTATCCTCTGACTAATCAAGATCGGTGTTTTTTTTTAGTTTTTTTTGCTGCTATTTTCTCAGCGTAGCTTTTAAACTTTTTTGCTTTTGGCTAAAAGTAGCTATTTATTTTTTCTCTTCTTTTGGTCGTTTTGCACCATACTTTGATCGTCCTTGCATTCTATTTTTTACTCCCTGGGCATCTAATGTCCCCCGTATTATATGGTATCTTACCCCAGGTAAATCTTTTACCCTTCCACCGCGTATCATTACAACGGAGTGTTCTTGCAAGTTGTGTCCTATTCCTGGTATATATGCTGTCACTTCAAATCCCGATGTTAGACGCACCCTTGCTACTTTTCTCAGTGCTGAGTTGGGTTTTTTCGGTGTTGTTGTAAATACACGCGTACATACTCCCCGACGCTGAGGGCATTCTTTCAGTGCTGGTGATTTTGTTTTCTTTTTTGCTTTTGATCTTTCTGCGCGAATTAGTTGTTGTATTGTAGGCATTTGAGTTTTTTTTTACCTAGTTTGGCTTTCTGGCTTTTCTCAAAAAGGTTGACAAACTCTAATTATACCAACGTTAAAACGGGTATGTCAAGTTTTTTTTTCTAATCTTCGAGGGATCCATTCAATAAGTGCGGCAACCTCATTTGGACTTGCCTTATCTTAGTGCTTGTTTGAGTTGTTCTTTATTTGCTAGATCTTACAGAATCTATGGCAAATGATTGACCGCAGCTACAGTTTGTTGCGACATCTGGGTTTTGGAAGCGAAAACCTCCGCCCATTAAATCTTCTGAGTAATCTATTTTTAAATTTTTTACATATTTATAGCTTTCAGGGTTTATATTTACACTCAGAGAGTTGATGTGCATAATTTCTGCAAGATTTTCTCCATCACTTTTCAAGTCTAATTGATATATAAAACCATTACAACCACCAGTCTTTACCTCTACTTTTAAGATGCTATTTGGTTGTTTACGTGCTAACTGCAAACGCTTTATTTCTTTTAGTGCTGCTTCGGTTATTTGAATCATTTTTATATTATTGCTTGCTTTGGTTTCTTGCATAGTCGTCTTGAAAGCGAATAATGTCGTCTTCCCCTAAATATTCTCCATTTTGAACTTCAATGATGACTAACTTAATTACTCCTGGATTTTCAAGACGATGAGGTGTGCATTGCGGAACATAAGTTGATTGATTGGAGGCTAAAATTTTATTTTGTTCGCCGCATATTACTCTAGCCGTTCCTGAAACTACTATCCAATGTTCGCTGCGATGATGGTGCATTTGCAGACTTAAGCGATGTCCTGGATTAACTTCAATTCTCTTGATTTTATACCCTGGTCCTTCTTCTAGGGTGGTAAAAGATCCCCAGGGGCGTATTTCTGTTGCTGCTAATTCTGTTGTTTGGGAAACAGGTTGTGATAAAGAATTCGTTTTCAATTCTGATTTAACCATTGTTTTTTTCCTCTTATTATATTTTATATTTTCCCACAATTTCTACTGATTTTGATCCTATTTTTCTCAAGTTATATAGCTCTAGTAATTTAATCCTCTAGGATAGACAAGGAGCGATTGCCCTTGTCTAAAGAACTTTAGCCTAATAATTTATTAGAGATTCAATAAATAACACCATATTTTTTTTTATTTGACTTTCTATTTTTTTTTGCTTCGCTGTTCAAGTTATGTTACCTTGATTCAAGTAATAGCAATTAATGATTTCATTTCTTTTTTGTTCGTAGCTTGTTGACTTCTTTGTTTTTTGTCACTACTTTTTGCAAATATATTTCAATTAGCCATCATAAGCATAAATACTTAATTTATTTAAAATAGTTAGTAAATTTTGCTCTTGAAGAATTTATCCCTTAATATATAAAACAATTTTATCCTAATCCCAATAAACAAAAGTGTCAAGAAACAATGACTTTTGAGATTTTGATTAATGTTTATTCGATTCTAGGAGAATGCGCTATCATAACAAAAAGTCACCGCGTACCGTCAGCACCCCGTACTCTTGGCGACGGGGCATCTAGCCCTCGTTCCAAAGCTTGCTAACCAGCCTAAGTCCTCCGAGGACTACGTTATCGGCAAGTGTTAAAGTTACTACCAGGGAGTGCGTCGCTAGCTCCATGGCCTAGAACCAGAAAATTAAACAGTTTTACAAGGGGTAAGACAGTGTTTTCAAAGTGTACCATGAAGACCAGTTATTTTTCTCTGTTCAGTGTTTTATTCTATCTGCTGAATGCTCACTGTTTTCTTTCTGTAAAAAGTAGAAACAAAGCTGTGTTATGAAAGAATCAGCTAATTGTTAAATAAATTAAACGGAAGTCACCAATTAATTAAACTATAAAAATGTTTAGTTGGTGCATAACACCTTAGAATTTTTGAGTTCGTGGTGTTACTTTATTAACTCTAAATTTTTGTAAAGAGAATGGAAAAAAGAAACTCAAACCAAATCCCCACCCATCAATCAGCCCAACCATACCCAGGTTTTCCCTGGTTAACGCAAGAAAGAGATGCTTGTGGGGTGGGTTTTATCGCTTATCAAGATGCTCGCCAAAGTCATAAACTCGTTGAACAAGCTTTGACTGCTTTGGGATGTCTCGAACATCGGGGGGGTTGTAGTGCAGATCGAGATTCTGGTGATGGTTCGGGTCTGTTAACTGGTATCCCTCATGATTTGTTTACAGCTTGGTTTACTGAAAAGAATTTGTCTATTCCTGCAGCAGAAGGTTATGGTGTGGGGATGGTTTTCTTGTCCCAGAATGAGACAAGGGCGGCTGAATGTCGCTCTCAGATTGAGAAGATTGCAGGTGAGTGTAATTTGTCTGTTTTGGGGTGGCGTAAGGTTCCTGTCAATTCAAATGTTTTGGGGGTTCAGGCGCGGGAAAATCAACCTGCTATTGAACAGGTTTTTGTGACTTCTACTGAGAATCTCTCTGGTGATGAGTTAGACCGTGTTCTATATATCGCTCGCTCTCGTGTGGGTAAACTTCTGGCTGATGATTTCTATATTTGTTCTTGGTCATGCCGCACAATTGTATACAAAGGCATGGTAAGGGCGGCGGTTTTGGGTGAGTTTTATGATGACTTGAAAAACCCCGCTTATGAAAGTCGTTTTGCAGTCTATCATCGCCGTTTTAGTACTAATACTATGCCTAAGTGGCCTCTGGCTCAACCGATGCGTTTGTTGGGTCATAACGGAGAAATAAACACCCTCCTGGGCAATATTAACTGGATGATGGCAGCCGAAAAAAATCTGAGTGTGCCAGGTTGGTCTGCTGAAGAGCTAGATGCTTTGACTCCCATCGTAAATGTAGCTAATAGCGACTCTTATAACCTTGATAGTGCTATGGAATTACTGGTGCGGACTGGTCGTAGTCTGCCAGAAGCCGCCATGATTTTAGTGCCTGAAGCTTACAAAAATCAGCCAGATTTACGGGATTATCCAGAAATTGTGGATTTCTATGACTACTATAGTGGCATTCAAGAACCCTGGGATGGCCCCGCTCTGTTGGTTTTTAGTGATGGTAAAACTGTTGGGGCTACTCTTGATCGCAATGGGTTACGTCCTGCCCGATACTCAATTACACGAGAGGGATATGTAGTGGTGTCAAGTGAAGCAGGGGTTGTGGATTTGCCAGAGTCGGAGATTGTGGAAAAAGGACGTTTGGGCCCAGGTCAAATGATTGCTGTGGATCTGGTGTCTAATGAGGTTTTGAAGAATTGGGACCTGAAGCGTAGGGTGGCTACTGCTCATCCTTATGGAGAATGGGTACGGAAGGAAACAAAAAAACTGCAGGAGGGTGAGGGTTTGGAGTTTGCTGGGGATTTATTACGCTGGCAAACTGCTTTTGGTTATACGGCGGAAGATGTGGAGATGATTATTGTGCCTATGGCTCATACTGGTAAGGAGCCGACTTATTGTATGGGAGATGATATCCCTCTGGCTGTTCTTTCTTCTAAACCTCATCTTTTGTATGATTATTTTAAACAGCGTTTTGCTCAGGTGACTAATCCGCCTATTGATTCTCTACGGGAAAGTTTGGTGATGTCCCTGGGGATGCGTTTGGGTAAGCGGGGTAATTTGTTAACTCCTCACCCAGACCATGCTCGACAGTTGAGTTTGCAGTCTCCTTTGTTGTCTGAGTCTCAATTGGCTGGTGTTAAGGAGTCTGATTTTAATGTGGTGAGTCTTTCTTCTCTTTATCAGATTTCAGGACCTGCTGGTTTGAATGAGGCGATCGCTTCTTTATGTAATCAAGCTGAGGCGGCTGTTGTTTCTGGGGCGGAAATTTTGATTATTTCTGACCGCTTTGAGGGGACAATGGAAGACAAGGGGCTTAAGCCGATTGTCTATGTCCCTTTTGAGGGGACAATCGAAGACAAGGGACTTAAGCCCCTTGTCTATGTCCCTCCTTTGTTGGCTGTGGGTGCGGTGCATCATCATTTGATTCGTGCAGGGTTGCGGTTGAATGCTTCTATTGTTATAGATACGGCTCAGTGTTGGAGTACTCATCATTTTGCTTGTTTGATCGGTTATGGTGCGTCTGCAGTTTGCCCTTATTTGACTTGGGAAACTATCCGCGTCTGGTGGAATGAACCTAAAACTCAAAATATGATGGAGCGTGGCCAGTTGGAACCAGTTTCTCTGGAGACGGCTTATGCCAGGTATCGTAAATCTGTGGAAGCAGGTTTACTGAAAATTCTCTCTAAAATGGGTATTTCTCTTCTGTCTTCTTATCATGGGGCTCAGATTTTTGAGGCGATCGGTTTGGGATCTGAGTTGATAGATTTGGCTTTTGCAGGGACTACAAGCCGTGTGGGTGGTTTGAGTGTGGCTGATGTGGCTACGGAGGTGATGGAGTTCTATAGTTTGGCTTTCCCTGATTGGAAGGGTAGTAAACTTGAGGATTATGGCTTTGTTAAGTATAAGAAGGGGAAAGAGTTTCATATGAATTCTCCAGAAATGTCAAAGGCTCTCCATCAAGCTGTGGCTGGGAAGAATTATGACCATTATGAGGTGTATAAGGAGTATATCTCTAAGCGCCCTGTGACTGCTCTACGGGATTTGTTGGATTTTAAGGTGAATGGCGACAAGGGGCTTAAGCCCCTTGTCAATATTGATGAGGTGGAACCTGTTGAGAATATTGTTAAACGGTTCTGTACTGGGGGTATGTCTCTCGGTGCTCTTTCTCGGGAAGCTCACGAAACTTTGGCGATCGCTATGAACCGCATTGGTGGGAAGTCAAATTCTGGTGAGGGGGGTGAGGATCCTATCCGCTATCAGGTTTTATCTGATGTGGATGAGTCGGGTTTGTCTCCGACTTTCCCTCATCTTAAGGGTTTGCGTAATGGGGATGTGGCTAGTTCGGCGATTAAACAAATTGCTTCAGGTCGTTTTGGGGTGACTCCTGAGTATTTGATGAGTGGTAAGCAGTTGGAAATTAAAATGGCTCAGGGTGCTAAACCAGGTGAGGGTGGTCAGTTACCAGGGAAAAAGGTTAGCCCTTATATCGCTATGTTGCGCCGCTCTAAGCCTGGTGTGGATTTGATTTCTCCTCCTCCTCACCATGATATTTACTCCATTGAAGATTTAGCTCAGTTGATTTTTGATTTACATCAGATTAACCCTGCAGCTAAGGTGTCAGTCAAACTAGTGGCAGAAATTGGAATTGGTACTATTGCTGCGGGTGTTGCAAAGGCGAATGCAGATATAATTCAGATTTCGGGTCATGATGGTGGTACTGGTGCTTCTCCTCTTTCTTCGATTAAACACGCTGGTTGTCCCTGGGAACTGGGTGTGAGTGAGGTGCATCGGATTTTGTTGGAAAATCAACTGCGCGATCGCGTTATTCTGCGGGCTGATGGTGGTTTGAAGTCTGGCTGGGATGTGCTGATGGCTGCTTTGATGGGTGCTGAGGAGTATGGTTTTGGTTCCATTGCGATGATTGCTGAAGGTTGTATCATGGCGCGGATTTGCCATACTAATAATTGCCCTGTTGGGGTTGCAACACAACAGGAGTCTCTGCGTAAACGGTTTACTGGTGTGCCTGAAAATGTGGTGAATTTCTTCTATTTTATTGCTGAAGAAGTACGGCATTTGTTGGCGCGTCTGGGTTTGCGCAGTTTGAATGAGGCGATCGGTCGTTCTGATTTACTGGTGCAGCGTCCTGATGTGGAACTGACTAAGACTGAAGTGTTGAATCTGGATGTGTTGTTGAATTTACCAGATGTACGCTCTGATCGCGATTGGTTAAATCATGAGGAGGTGCACAGTAATGGTGCGGTGCTTGATGATGAATTATTGCAAGACCCCCCCCAACCCCCCCTTGGTAAAGGTGGGAGGATCTTACTGGCTATTCGTGACCAGGGAGCGGTAAGTGAGGAAGTAAAAATTGTGAATACTGACCGCTCTGTTGGGGCAAGAATTGCTGGGAAAATTGCTTCACAATATGGCAATGATGGATTTGAGGGGGAAATTAACCTCAAATTTAAAGGTGCTGCAGGTCAAAGTTTTGGTGCTTTTCTGCTGAAAGGGATGCGGTTTGTGTTGGAAGGAGAGGCTAATGATTATGTTGGTAAGGGGATCAATGGCGGAGAAATTGTGATTATTCCTCCACAAGATGCTGCTTATGAGCCAGCGGAAAATGTGATTATTGGGAATACCTGTTTATATGGGGCGACTGGAGGCGCTTTATATGCTAATGGTCGCGCTGGTGAACGCTTTGCTGTGCGTAATTCAATGGCTAAGGCTGTAATTGAAGGTGCTGGCGACCACTGTTGTGAATACATGACGGGTGGTGTAATTGTGGTACTAGGAACGGTGGGCCGCAATGTTGGTGCTGGTATGACTGGCGGTTTGGCTTATTTCTTGGATGAAGAGGGGAATTTCCCTGAGAAGGTCAACCCTGAAATTGTGAAACTTCAGCGGGTGATTACTGCGGCTGGGGAAGCACAATTGAAGGGGTTAATTACTGCTCATGTGGAGAAAACTGGCAGCAAAAAAGGGCAAATGATTCTGGATAATTGGGAGTCAATGCTACCTAAATTCTGGCAGGCTGTTCCTCCTTCTGAGGCTGAGAGTGCTGAGGCTAAGGTTGAGCAAAAGGCTATGAGTTCGGTGTAGGAAGCTGAGGTTTTAGGGGTATGGTAAGGCTGTACCCCTTTTATCAGTGAGCAGTGAGATGCGATGGCTATCAAGGTTTTAGCAGCTTCAAAAAGTTGGGGAATATCGCTTAAATCTACAACACCGACTTCACCTGTATTAAATGTCAGTTCAATTTTTAAGTCACTCAAATAAATTGCTTTTTCTAGATAAATCATCTTGATCTCAATTAAAGGCTTAAGTTTTTAGAATTACTTGGTTTTCCAGATTTTTAGCAATTCACTTTGATGAATTTCCACCCATTCACTGACGTTTCTTTAACCAGCGAACAAATGATGTTTGACTTTCTCCACTGCGCCTACCTGCTAATAATCCTTCAATGCTAATATGTTCATCTAAATCAATCCATTCAATTCCATATCCATTACCTATTATTTCCCATTTTTGTCGTTCTGTTTGATTTGCATAAACTAAACGAGGATACCATGAAATAGGAACACTAAGAATACGACCATCAGTTAGTTCCACTATCAGCTTTTTTTCAGTTACTGTTACTTGATTAATAATAGGTTCTGTTTCAAGTGTCAAAGTAATTATGGCATTTTTTTCTAAGTTCTTGGAAAAATATGGTAAAATAAGCCAAGACTAATAAATATAAATTATGTCCTTAATTTCTGTTAATCCGAATCAAGTGGATCAAGAGGTTGCAAAACTTCTACTCAATAACTTTGCTGGATCAACTATTCCTGAAAATAGTGTCATTTTAAAACTCATAGAATTAGTAGCATCAGGAAAAAATTTTTTTATAGCACAAAATGAATTAGAAATAGATATAGATGAAGCGGCGGAACTTCTTAACGTTTCTTCTTCTTATTTAATGAAAATGCTAGACCAAGGAGAAATACCCTATTATTTATCAAATTCAGTGAGAAAATTAAAGTTAGAGGAAGTTTTAGCATATAAGGAAGTAGAAGACTTGAAAAGAATGAAGGTTCTTGATGAATTGACTCAACAAGCACAAGAACTTAATATGGGGTATTAATGTGCTGAGTAAAGAAGTAGTTGTATTAGATGCCTGTGTTCTTTATCCAGCACCTTTGCGAGATTTGCTCATGAGACTTGCTTTAGCTAATCTTTATCGTCCATTATGGACTGAACAAATCCATCAAGAGTGGATAACAAACCTACTTCAAAACCGTCCTGATTTAACTCAAGCACAACTTACCCGAACAAAAAATTTGATGAATCTACATATTCGAGATGCTATTGTTATAAATTACGAATATTTAATTGCTCAACTATCTCTTCGAGATCAAAATGATCGTCATGTATTAGCAGCAGCTATTCACGGATCTGCCAATACTATTTTAACTTTCAATCTTCAAGATTTTCCTCTGAAAGTTTTAGAAAAATATAGTTTGAAAGCACAACATCCTGATGATTTTATTTTAAACCTAATTAAGTCACAGGAGCAAAAAGTTAAATCAGTAGTGGTAAAACATAGATGTGCGCTTAAAAATCCGTCAAAAACTCCCTGGGAATATCTGGAAACTTTACGCAATCAAGGTCTTCAACTCTCGGTTTTAGCTATGTCTAATTGGAATTTTTAGGTTTTAATAAAATTCCCTCACCTACACTAATTATAATTAATGCTTGACCATTTTTTTGCTTAATATTTTAGTAATTTGACCTTGATTTGATATTTTAATAGTTAGCATTGCTATATAGATAGAATTTGTCATTAAAATACATAGTTAATCAAAATAATTTTTCTTCTACCCAAGAGTTAATAGTTTTTCCTTCTGCTTGTGCTTTTTGATAAATTTTTTGGTAAAGTTCTGGAGTAATTTTGAGCATAAAACTACCAGAAACAGGGGAACATGGTTTTTCCCCTCGCTCAAAACAAAAGTCTAAATAATCATCTACTGAATCTTGAAAAGCTTTTTCTATTTCTTCTTGATTACTTGCTTTAAAAGTGATAACATCTCGAATATTTATGACTTCTCCGTGAAAAATTTCTGCTTCAGGATCATAAGAAACTATTGCTTGATGACCTTTATAATTTATCATGATTTATTCCTGCTTCCATTGAAAAACGTCTCATTGATACTATAGCTCCCTTGTCTGTTTCTTTTTGAGGGTGAGGACGATGAAAAACCGCTCTTACTCCATTTAAAGCTATTCTAACCCCTGTTCATCTTCCTTCTGATATTTCTGCTCCCAATGCAATTAACATTGACTCAATATCAGTCCAGAGAATATTATATTTTACTGGTTGCTCAAATATAGATTTAAGGGTTTTCGTCTGTTTTTGGTTTAATTTCATTACTGGTTGATTAGTTAATCATGGTGGAAATTAGAAAAGTTTTTAATGATATTTATTCCTTAAAATTTGGGGAAGAGTAATTTGACTTTGATTTGATAGTTCTATAAATTTAATATTTCAAAATATTAAATTTATAGAAGATTGAAAATAAATCACCACATAAGTTTAATTGTAGTACTTTTACTAATCTATCTTATGGTGGCTCAAATGGTAAACATTAATGAATAACCATATTTTTGACAAAAATCATTTAATTTGTTCTTTAAGTCTTGTGGTAATTGCTTCCATTCAGCTTCTGTAATTATTGGTTTTTCTCTGACAACTCCTTGACAAGGTTTATCTTTGTTAACATCTTGACTGGGTAAATTAACATCATCAAGATCCTTGATATTAGTTAATTTTTGTTCTTGTAAAAATTTTAGCATTTTCAACTGATCTTGTTCTACTTTAATTATTAAATGAGGATTTTGCTGTTCAATAATTGCATTCCAACATAAAAAACTAATCACTGCTTTTTCTAATTCAGTAGAATATTCATCAAGATTAATTCCTAATTGTTTTTGGATATGTTTTTTTCTGAATTGATAAGATAAATCAGAAAACTGATTGTCTCTGATAATACTAGGAATTGTCTCTTGAGGATTCCTTACATGGTGAATAATATATTTAAAAAAGGAGTACTTTCTGGTTTTTGCATATTTATTAAGAGCAAAGGGGTTGTTTTCATCTATAACAGCAAACATCCATGAAGAAATACCATCTTGTTTCATTAATTCATGTCCTATGTCTAAACCAAAACTTTGCAATAATTGAGTCATATAACCAGATCCAGATTTGGGATGACCAACAACCAATATATTGCGATATAAAACATGATTAAAATGTTCTTCAACTCTTTTTTTAGCTTTTGCTACCATTTCTTGATTAAAATTATTTTCTTGATTAAGATAATTGACTCTGATAGATTTTGGATGTATAAGAGAATCAACAGAACCAATACTCCAAGAAAGTTCATGAGCTAAAGGTGGCAATAATGTATAATTTGAATATTTTAAACCTATGTCTTGATGAAGATAAATATCCACTGTTGTATATATTTTCTCGAATTTTTCTATTAATACTTGTGCCATTTTTTGATTAATAGCATAACAAGGATTAGACATTTTCAGGAAGTTGGGAATCATTTTTGTTTTATAAACATAATTGTGTTCTTGATTTAAAGCCCAACCTAATCTTAAAAGAAAAGGTATTTCGTTATTTAACAATGTTTTGATTTCAGAAAATTTGACAATTTTCTCAATAACTTCTAAAGCGTAATCATTAAACTTAATATCATCTTCAACAATTAATGCACTAGAATAGTTTTTTAAAATGATAGTTTTCCAAATGTTTAAATGACTGATAAAAGTGGCAACTTGTGGCTCTATTAAAATGTTATTACAGTTTTCCTTCCCACAGGTTAATTGACCACATCGGAAACAAGGGGGATATTGCAATACTAAATCTTTATCATAAAATTCTTGAACTATTGGGTCAGATTTATTTGTCCCAAAAAAGAACTCAAAATCAGATATACCTAAACTATCCAATTCTTTTTTTGCATGACTTCTTCTTGACTCACTTTCTTTGAGGGTTAAACAAAATATTTTATCTATTCGTTGAAGAAAATTTTGGGGCTGGTTATTTTCTTTTTCCTGCGGTTCAATTTCCTGCGGTTCAATAATTTTAATCTCCTCAAAATTTGCCACCTTTTCAGAGAATTTACCATACATAGCCGATAATTTATCTTTTGTTTCTTCAGGTAATTTAATCCAGTCAGACTCCCTTTCTTTTCTTTCCTTTTCTAACTCCTCTATTTCAGATGTGGGTATTTCCAAAAAGTCAAATATTTCTGGTAAATGCTCCCACATAGTTTCATACTTGACTAACATGATGGGGTAATTAACTTGAGCATTACTCCAATTGTCAAAATGCTGTTCTAATTTTAACCTATCTATTCCCTCATTTACATACTCTTCTAAACTGCAATACCGAGCAATTGGTTCTATATCTAAATAATTAGCTAATAGTTTACATGAATGAGGTTGTTGATAATTTCTCCGAAAGAGAGAAACCACTGCATTTAAAGGATCGCCAAAAATATATAATGCTTTAAAGTTTTGCTTTGTTTTCCCTGTGGGAGGTTGATCGAGATGTTTTAACCCATCTATATCACTTGGACTGTTAATATATTTATACTTTTGCACAAAGTCCATGAAAAAGCTTGTTCCCACACCACCAGATGAACAAATAATAACATCAAGCCATGCTAATTTTTGTTTTTGTTTCTGAATAACTGGTGCTGACTCCATTAATATTTTCGCATCATCATCTTCTCCTTGTAGTTTTAATGCTCTTTCCAATCTTTGATATATCCAAGCTGCTTTATTCTTTTTTAAAATCTGATAATAACTATTTACTACCTCGTCTAATTCACCTTGGAGGAAGTAAAAATGAGCTATACTTAAATAAGTATCTGAATTTCCGTTACTTAACTCAATTGCTTGCTGATATTTTGTGAAAGCTTCCTCTTTTCCTATTAATCCTTGTTGCTGATAAATTCTGGCTAATTTCAGATATAACCAAATTTCATTGGGACTATTTTCTATGGCTTTTTCATAATTTGCTGTTGCTTTTTCTAAGTCTCCCAGTTTTTTATAAATATCTCCTATTTTGAGATATAACCAAAAAGCTTGGTAATTTAATGCAACTGCTTTTTCATAGTTGACTAACCCTTTTTCTACCTCTCCTTTTTCCAGGAAAACATCTGCTAATTTGATATATAAGTTATGATCATTAGGAGTAAGCTTTATCCCTTCTTGATAATAATTAATTGCTGTATCTAGGTTTCCTTGCATTTTGTGTGCATATCCCAAACCGAGATAAGCTGCAGGATGGTTTTGGATGTTTATTACTTGTGAATAATATTTTATTGCTTCTTTCCATAAACCCCTTTGTCTGAGAGCATCTCCTAACTCAATATATACCTTAATATCCTGTTGAGGATTGGTTTCAATTTGGTTTCTTAACTCCTGTATTCTTGCTGATTCTACAACTTGAATTTTTTCTTCAGGATAGCTAATCATCAACTCTCTTTGTTCTGGGGTATTTCTCCATTCTCCTGTTTTGATATATTCTGTAAATTCATAAATTATGTTTTCAAAATCTAAAGAAATATTTTTGAGTTCTTCTATTACTCCTAAATCATCTGATGTTTCTTCATCTATAAACTTATTCCAATTACTTACTTCAAATAATGGTAAATATAATTTATTAATGTTTTGAGACATCATAGCTAAAGTTAAAGCAAAACTACCCTTTCCAATCACTAGATTTTTCGCACTTAAAATTGTACTGATATCCTCTTCTAAAGTTCCTGTTTGAATTTTAATACTAGGTCGCCATTCTTTTAAAGCATTAATACAAGGGTTGTGCCGATCTTGTTCGGTTACTATGACAATATCCTGATAGTCATTATCTTGAATGATTTTTTGATAATAACTTAAAGATGGTTGAATATACCTTTCATGAACTTGTGATTGTTTCCTAAAAATGTCCCCTGAACGAATATGAATAACTAAGGTTTCATCTTTGACATTTTTATCGATAGTAAATGGTATAAGTTTTAGTAAATATTGAGTGAATATTCGGCGATAATCTTGATAAGATATTTGATAATTAAAATTATCACTTTTATAAAAAAATATGCTTTTTAGCTTTTCTTCACAAATTTCTCTATTATCAGTTAAATCAAATTTGTAATCAATTTTGTCTAATTTGATTAGTTTATGAGATGGTATAATGACCTCTGATTTTGTTTTTTCTGCAATATACAAAGCATGAGCTAATTGAATTAAGTTATTTCCTAATCTTCCACACCATTGATTTATTGCAATTTGATAGCCTGTTTTTGTTATTTCTCTCTCTTGAATCGTTGCTAAACGTTTTAATATATTTTCTATGTGTTTTTTCCCAACTGCGATCGCTTCATCTATTTTCCCTGTTAACTCTAATGCAAGTCCTAATTTATTATAGGGAAAACCCTTTTCTCCATTTATTTTATATAATTTTTCATAACATTTCAGCGCGTCTTCATAATTCCCTTCATTAAGATAAATATTACCTAAACTATTCCAGTCTTTCTCATTAATTATTACTCCCAACTCTAACAATTGCTGACTGTCTTTAAATTTAACAGAATGCTCAGAAGAAAATAGAGTTAAATTAGGGTTTTCCTCAAACTTTTTAGCATATTGCTGATATTTTTTTGCCCCATTAGCATGCTCTTCTCTTTCTACTTCTTGTTTGACATATTTTGGAAAAGTTGAAAAAAATTTAAAATGCAGCAAACAACCAGTTTGGTAAGCTAAATTTACATTATCTATCGAATGATACCCTCGATTGAGCTTAACACGAACATCATATTTTAGTAAAGGTATTTTATTGAGATTGAAAGATCCATATTCTGGCAGTCCAAATACTCGCCATCTCACTCCTCCACTATATGAAGTTAGATGCCTTCCTTGTCCTGGTTTTTCCTGTTTAGTGCTATAAAACTTTTTATCAAAATAAGGGCAAACTTCTAAGGGATTTTGTCCTGCAATATATTCAGCATTTTTGATAGGTTTTTCTGAATACATATCCAATAAAACCGCCCTCATAGCTTGTTTATTTTCCAGCTCTAACTCTTCACATAAGGTGCGAATATCTTTAGTTTCACAGTCTGGATAATAAAGAAATTCATCTGCATCAACTGTTAAACACCAATGATCAACACCATAGTTTTGTAATAATAATTGTACCCAATCTATTCCCACATCTGCTGCTGCATAGGAGCGATCGCTTTTCCATAAATAAACATCTGGTTGTTGAGCTAAATAAGTCCTAGTATTATCTGTAGAATCATTATCTACAATCAAGAATTTATCTACTCCTTGACTGCGATAATATTCAAGAAAATAGGGCATTCTTAATGATTCATTCCTCTCCACCACAAAACATAAAATCTCATCTGGCGCTATTTCTATCTCTTTCTCATCTACCCTATCCAGATAAATATTGTTCTGAAGAGTACTAATATCTGTGGGGTAGTTTCTCTGCTTATTTGCTAAATTATTGATCATCCCCAAAATAGCATCTAAACGATGGACAAACAGATGATTTTCTAAAGCAAATTTATGTCTTCTATTAACTCCTTCTATTCCTTCTGCATCAAAACGGGTAATAGCTTCTTGATACGCCGTTTGTACGCTTTCCACATCATAATTACGGAATTTTATCACAGGTAACATTGCCTGAAGATAAGGCGGTATTACTGCATCTAAATCAAAAATATCCTCTGGTACAATGGGAATTTGACCACAGAGTAAAGCATCAAAAAAGCGCTGGGATAAATCATTTTTTAGGGGGAGACAAATAGAGACTTTATAAGTAGCCCATTGTTCAAATCTTTGAGCTGGGTTTAAATCAAAATAAACACCATTTCCATGGGGAAAAACAAATACTTTACTTTCTGGCATTTGTTCTATAATTTGGTCAAGTAAGACATTTCTTTTTTGTCCATGAGGATATTTAGTAAAACCACCAAACAGCTTGTTAGAACGTTTTTTATGTCCATAAGCTGCAAAAAATTCTTGCGCTTCTTCTGTTGTCCATTGGGAGGTACAGAGAGGCATAAATTCTGTCAAAATACTATCACTATTTTTATACAGTTTCTCTGTAAATTTATGGGCTGGGATAAATATATCTGCTGTTTTTGCTGTTATGGCATTCATATTATAATGTGTGTGATTATCCCAAGACCAAATAATTACCAGTCCTGAAAAACAGTCGCCACGTATCTTTTCAACTAAATTTAACTCATTATCTAAATGATATAACCTAATTATACAATCAAAATTAATTAGGTCGATAGTTTCAAGCTCTTTTAAATCACAAAAAGAAAAATGATAGTTTCTGCTTTGAAAATATTCTTGGATCTCTTGCTCAGTTTTCTCACAAAAATAACGCTTAACTGCTTTACTGATAACTAAAATTTTCCTACCTGAATACTTGAGAAAATCTCGAATTTTCCTAGTTATTTCCTGCTCTCTTTCTTGACTAGGTTTTAAATCACAATATTTCTCCCTTATCCTTACAATTTCCTCAATATATTTCCTATCTATATCTTCCTGTACCTGTTCTTGAAAACATATCAATGGCCAGCTCATCACCGCAAAACTAACACCCTGAAGCGCAAATTTTACTATCAATTCATAATCTAAATTATAAGTGGTATTAACCCCCCCTAACCCCCCCTTATTAAGGGGGGGAATATTTGTTGTTATTTTTTCCCAAGCAGTGCGAGTAAATATCAGTTTTTCTTGGCGATATTTACTATTTCTCTCCCAAAGTTGCTTTAAATGCTCTCCACTTTCCAAGTTCAAATATTCTTCACTAAAAGCCGATTTTTTTACCCAGGTGATATTCTGGTATTGATGACCTATTGCTATGCCACCTATCACATCACATTTTTCTTTTAGATAGGTTAAAGCTGCCATAAATAATGCCCCAGGTGCAAGCATTTCTCCACTCTTTACCCAAGTTATTAATGTTCCTGTAGCTTGGTTAAAAGCTTGATTTAGATTTAGATTAAGATTAAGATTAAGATTAGCATGGGCAAGGGGCTGAAGCCCCTTGTCTATGAAATCTTGATATTTGAGTAATAATTCCTGATTTTCTGCATTTGAACCCACAATATATTCTAAATTGGGATATTCCTGATTTATCACTGACAGAATAGTTTCTTCTAAATCTTGATTATTATTAGAAGCTGGGGTAACTACTGTTATTTTTGGCCAAAAAACTCCCGCTGGTTTCAGGTTAGTAAACGCTGAGGTAATATTCAAAGCTAAATTTGGCCAGGAGTTATCTCCTTCTTGAGTTAACCATTTTTGTGTGTTATTGTGTTCAGACATCTTTTTTATAGTTTTTAATTGCCATTACTACTATATCAAATAAATTGCTATTTTTGGTAAATTAATCTGAGTAAGGGCAGGTTGCGATCGCCATAATCTTAGTTATTTTCTGCCCTCACACAAATTCAATCCTTACGACACAGAGAAACTATACACTATAAGTAGCTTTTAAAACGTCAAGTCAACCTCTTAATAATTTTAGTTAGTTTCTTCTGTTAAAACTTGCTCTAAAAATTCCTCAAAAGCGGGTATAGATTCTATTAAGATTGCTTGACGATGAAGCCTTTCTAAAATAGATACATTGTTAAGAGAATTAATTTTTTCTCTCAAATATTCGGGAATATTATTAAACCTTATCTCCAGAACTTCAATGGTATTTTTACGATTTGTCTTAAGCGCTCCTTCTTGTATTCCAAACCGTTCAATATTAGTAACGTATCTCATGTTTCTACTTGCCTCCTGTTTCGTTACTTCAGTTTTAAAATCAATTTCTAAACCTTCAGGTAAAGTCATGATCCAATCTAAAAAGCGATATAAATCTATCAGCTCTTTCCGTTTAAAACCCCGTTCATATAAACTTCTAAATAGGGTTACTTTCCAATTATATCTTGCTTGGGGTTTTTTCTTGGTTTCTATGGTTTTCAAATGTGCCATTACCACTATAGCAAAGGGATTAGTGCTTTGTTCTAAATATTCCCATCTGTCTGCAAAATCTAATAATTTCACTATGGGAAATTCTAAACTTACTTGACATCCTGCCATTTCATAAGTAAATTTATTGGGTCGCCAATGAGGATTATCATCAGCTAAAATAGCTAAACTCACTACTTTTTGTTGATGGCGATCATAAAGACGATAGTGATATGTCCACATGCGGTTGGGAAAAATTTTTTCATATTTTCCTTGAACTTCAAGATGAATAATTATCCAGATTTGTTCACCATTTTTTAACCAAACTTTTACTACTTTATCTGCGAGTCTTTTGCCTATTTTTGCATCTGCTTCTAATTGTTGTAATTCTTGGTTTAAAAACTCGTAAGGTTGGGGTAAACTCCAGTCTATTTCATCATAAACTTTTGGGAAGAAAAATTCTAAGAATTGGGGAAAATATATTTCTATTATATCTTTCCAGGGACTATCGTAATCAGGTTTTTGATTTTCTTTTGTCATTATTTTCTTCTTTTATGAGGCACGGAAATAAGAGGAGGTTGGCGCATCAAACGGTTAACCAACCTCTTAATAATTTTAGTTAGTTTCTTCTGTTAAAACTTGCTCTAAAAATTCTTCAAAAGCGGGTATAGATTCTATGGAAACTGCCTGGCGAAATAGCCTTTCTAAAATAGATACATCGTTAAGAGAATTAATTTTTTCTCTCAAATATTCGGGAATATTATTAAACCTTATCTCCAGAACTTCAATGGTATTTTTACGATTTGTCTTAAGCGCTCCTTCTTGTATTCCAAACCGTTCAATATTAGTAACGTATCTCATGTTTCTACTTGCCTCCTGTTTCGTTACTTCAGTTTTAAAATCAATTTCTAAACCTTCAGGTAAAGTCATGATCCAATCTAAAAAGCGATATAAATCTATCAGCTCTTTCCGTTTAAAACCCCGTTCATATAAACTTCTAAATAGGGTTACTTTCCAATTATATCTTGCTTGGGGTTTTTTCTTGGTTTCTATGGTTTTCAAATGTGCCATTACCACTATAGCAAAGGGATTAGTGCTTTGTTCTAAATATTCCCATCTGTCTGCAAAATCTAATAATTTCACTATGGGAAATTCTAAACTTACTTGACATCCTGCCATTTCATAAGTAAATTTATTGGGTCGCCAATGAGGATTATCATCAGCTAAAATAGCTAAACTCACTACTTTTTGTTGATGGCGATCATAAAGACGATAGTGATATGTCCACATGCGGTTGGGAAAAATTTTTTCATATTTTCCTTGAACTTCAAGATGAATAATTATCCAGATTTGTTCACCATTTTTTAACCAAACTTTTACTACTTTATCTGCGAGTCTTTTGCCTATTTTTGCATCTGCTTCTAATTGTTGTAATTCTTGGTTTAAAAACTCGTAAGGTTGGGGTAAACTCCAGTCTATTTCATCATAAACTTTTGGGAAGAAAAATTCTAGGAATTGGGGAAAATATATTTCTATTATATCTTTCCAGGGACTATCGTAATCAGGTTTTTGATTTTCTTTTGTCATTATTTTCTTCTTTTATGAGGCACCGAAATAAGAAGAGGTAGGCAAATCAAACAGTTAACCAACCTCCTACCAATTTTAGTTAGTTTCTTCTGTTAAAACTTGCTCTAAAAATTCCTCAAAAGCGGGTATAGATTCTATGGAAACTGCCTGGCGAAATAGCCTTTCTAAAATAGATACATCCTTAAGAGAATTAATTTTTTCTCTTAAAGAGTCGGGAATATTATTAAACCTTATTTCCAGAACTTCTATGGTATTTTTACGATTAGTGTCAATTATTCCAAACCGTTCAATATTAGTAACGTATCTCATGTTTCTACTTGCCTCCTGTTTCGTTACTTCAGTTTTAAAATCAATTTCTAAATCTTCAGGTAAAGTCATGATCCAATCTAAAAAGCGATATAAATCTATCAGCTCTTTCCGTTTAAAACCCCGTTCATATAAACTTCTAAATAGGGTTACTTTCCAATTATATCTTGCTTGG
>Ga0209594_1000429_pt1 | contig 25998 bp, 22 predicted proteins | sample AshMeaCrysSpring_FD_184126 | JGI IMG/M metagenome (GOLD analysis project Ga0209594, IMG submission 184126) | Groundwater microbial communities from Big Spring, Nevada to study Microbial Dark Matter (Phase II) - Ash Meadows Crystal Spring... | ecosystem: Environmental > Aquatic > Deep subsurface... | reverse complement strand
AATCTGCTTTGGCTAGTGGTCATTTTCCTAGACACTTGGGGACTTTCCTAGACAAATGTCCAGGAAAAAACATATTTATAGTTTGTAAATTTTTAAGAGAAATTAGGGTATAATGGTTTTTAAGGATTTGTATCCCCATACTACCCAAAAACCAGATGGATTAAAGGGAAGCGTAATGGAACTTTAACAAAAGTTCGACTTTCTCTAGTAATGAAAGTCCCAGAGGGTATCCTCACCCATGTGATATGGACGGAACACTTCCCTTCTTTACGAGTAGGACTAGGGACGGGTTAGTAAAAATCCTACTTATTCACCGAAGAAGTAGGTGTCTAGCATTGTCTAGGTTTTTAGTAGGTGCTACCCTGGTATTAAGAGTGCGAAGGTCGAGTTTTAAGGGTCAAACAATGACAAGCTCCCTCAAACAGAATACGGCTAAGATTATTTATCCTGATAGTGATGGTTTGCCAATGGCAGATAACACGCAACAGTTTCGCTGGCTTGTCTTGATTAAAGAAAATCTGGAGCTATTATTTGCCAATGACTCTCAAGTTTTTGTTGCAGGTGATTTACTCTGGTATCCAGTGGAAGGCGATCCTAAAATTAGAGTAGCACCAGATGTGTTAGTTGCTTTTGGCAGACCTAAAGGCGATCGCGGTTCCTATCGTCAATGGGAAGAAGATAACATTGCTCCACAAGTGCTGTTTGAAATTCTTTCACCAGGCAATAGACTTAAGGAAATGACCAAAAAACTCCAATTTTATGACCGCTATGGGGTTGAAGAATATTATATTTACGATCCCGATCGCAATGATTTACATGGTTTGTTACGGCGCAATGGTCAACTCACTGTAATTGAAGAAATAACTAACTGGACTAGCCCCAGACTCAATATTAAGTTGGTTTTGAGTGAAGATACTTTAGAAATTTACCGACCCGATGGTAAAAAGTTTCTCACTTCTGTGGAATTAGCCCAACAAGTTGAACAAGAACATCAACGAGCTGAAGAAGAACGTCAACGGGCTGAACAAGAACATCAACGGGCTGAACAAGAACATCAACGGGCTGAACAAGAACATCAACGGGCTGAAGAAGAACGTCAACGGGCTGAAGAAGAACGTCAACGGGCTGAACGTTTAGCTGCTCAATTGAAGGCTTTAGGAGTTGAACCTGAATAAAGAGGAATAAAAATTTATTTTTTTGCACAAAGCTCATGCTCAATTTTATGGCGTGAGCTTTCTCTTAATAGACCTGTTGCGAAAATTTTTAAACCCCCCCTAACCCCCCCTTAATAAGGGGGGGAAATGTCTGTTTTTTGGTAATTTTCCCCCCCTTATTAAGGGGGGGTTAGGGGGGGTTAACACTACTTCGCAGCTTAAGGTCTAATATTTAAGGTATGACTGGGGATATTTAACTAGCACCTAACAAACCTGAAAGATAATCTTTGAGTAAATGCAACACATTGACTCCACCTAGAAGAATACATATATTACTACAGTAGCAATTAAACAAACCGTTAAACCATCAAGAGGTAATAAAAATGTCCATGGCGGGTAAAGTGGAATGGGATGAATTTGCCTAGTAATACTATTAAAAGTCAACAAAATTTCAAGGCGATCGCCCTTTTTCTCCCTCTATCTTTGTCAACTTCTCCTCTATCTAAAAATATATACGTTTTGGATCTGAGAATTGAAATTACTTGTTTTGAATTGCTATAATTATTATCACCTAAATAAGGAATAAAAATCAGTGGAAAAAATCGCTTACTTTGATAATTTACCCCAAAAGTTTCAGTCAGGAAATACGGAAGCTCTTACAGCTTTTGGTCGTCATATTCATTGGGGTTACTGGCAGCAACCTGCTCTAGCTGATGGCTCTTTGACCGATTTTTCTAAAGCTGCAGAAGCTCTTTCTATTCGCATGGCTGAAACTGCAAAAGTAAAAGATGGAATGTCTATCCTTGATGCTGGGTGCGGTTTTGGCGGTACTATTGCTAATCTTAATGAACGCTTTTATCAGTTCAATTTAGTGGGGGTTAATATTGATGAGCAACAGGTTAAAAGAGCGCGGGAAATAGTTAAACCTTTGGGAGAAAATAAAATTGAATTTGTCTGTGCTGATGCTTGTAAATTACCTTTTGCAGATAAGAGTTTTGATGTGGTTTTTGCTTTAGAATGTATCTTTGCTTTCCCTAGTCGTCTTCGCTTTTTCCAGGAAGCAAGACGAGTGTTAAAATCAGGCGGAAAATTGGTTATTTGTGATTTTCTTCCTGTTGAATTTATTGGTTTATTTTGGCGTTATTCTGAAAAATTACTTAAACCTCTGGTTGCGCGCACTTATGGCGCTTTTTCTATCAACTTTTGCACTGTTTCTGAATATGAAAAGTTGGCACAAACTACGGGTTTTCGGTTGGCTGGGGTTGACGATATTACTGTTAATACCCTCCCTACTTATCCTGTGGTTAATGAGTTGATGCTTGCTGAAGGCGATCGGGAAACTTACTGGGCTACTAAGGGGTTGGAAATAGTTAGTCGGTTGGGTTTACTTAAGTATATGATTCTTGATTTTTCAATGGAAGAGTGAGCAATTTATCAATTACCTCCCTCTGTGTTATCATCCACATATTAGGGTCTTGCAAAAAAATAAAATACCATTTATAAGCTCATGTGGGAAGGATGGTAACATCCCATGATGGTAACTCAATAAATGGATGCCAAAATTCTTTATTTAGTGTTAATTCTTCATCAGATGGTTTTACTCCTGTTAAATAAGTTTTTTCCACTAATTTTATTATTGGTTTTATTCCTTTCCAGGTCATATTCTATGGACTCTAGTAGTGTTCCATATCCTATGTTCTCTAAGCAAGCCCAACATCTTTCAATAGGATTATATTTACTATAGCAATCCTATTTGATTTGTCCAGACAAGGGGCGATCGCCCCTTGTCTATAGTGCCTTGTTTATTGTAAATTTATCACAACGAACATAGGATTGCTATAGATGTTCACAAAAAATTTAATTATTAAAAAAACATTATTGATTGGAAAAAATATTTATTTGTTTTTTCATAAGTCAGATTGTTAACCTAACCTAAACGAAAATAATAAAGCTTAACACTTTTATTTAAGTCATGTTCAAAATTAAACAAAATTAATTACTTTCAAGAATATTTATTAAAAAAGGAATATTGAGTAACTTAACAGCTCTACGTTTAGCCTCTTCTCCTCGGCGGTCATATCGTGCTGTGGTTCATAGTGAAGTATGACCAGCTAAATGAGATACTCTCACCAAATCAACCCCCGCATCCAGAAGATTACTTAACAAGTACGAGGACAATCATGGGGTGAAAACTTATTTATCCCCGCTTCTTGAGCTCTTTTTTGCAAAATATACAACACAGACTGGTCTGTCATTCTTCTCCTCATCACTCGTTTATTTTTGCTAACTGGATATAGTAGAGGCTCTGCTTTCACCCCTCGTATGTCTAACCAGTTTTGTATGACTTTTTTAGTATTTTAAGGCGAATAAACCGTCCTATTTTTTTTTCCACCTTTACCATCTCTTACTTTCAACGCCCCTGTAACTATATCAAAATCCTTTAAATCTAATCTAACTAGCAAAAAATAAGGGTTTCAGACTCGGTATAAGCAAAACTTATAGTTGTGATAAGAAAAAAAAATCTTAAAACACTTGACAAACCAAAAAAAAAGCGTTAGCTTAGGTATATGTAACAAAAAAAAAATAAAAAGTAATTAAAAATTCGCCCAGTCAATTTTAACTGATTTTTATCAACCAAGATTGATTATTGCTGATATTGAAATTTTATTGAGCAAAAAAAATAAAATACAAAGATTAAACATTTAACTATATGTTCAGGAATTGGAAATTCATAAAAGAGTAACAGAACTTGTTTTTTTATGTACAGAGAATTTTTTACATAAGTTCTCGCGAAATTTTAAAAAAGGAAAAGTTTTTTATTTACATACTTGACTTTTTCTTTTTTATATGAAACGGTAATTACATACACAAAAAATTTCAGTAATCAAAACAATGACTAATAATACTAAACAAGACGTTAATTTACTAAACCAATCAGTTTTAAGTGTGCAAGCCCGCCTAAGTTATTTGAGTCAATTCCCAAATATCTTGCAAAAATACTTTAACACTGCTTTCGGACACAAGTACAATCCAGATACAGTTTTAGAATTATTTTCACAATGGGAGTTAAGAAATTTTGAATCTTTTCCTGAAATTGAAATTCTTTCTTCTGCAGAAATTAATAATGCACTTGGAGGATACTCAGCAGATACTAATAAAATCTATATAGCTGATGAATTGCTTAATCCTGGTAATAATTCATTAGTTACCAATGTTATTTTTGAAGAATATGGGCATTGGATTGATGATCAAATTAATTCGGTAGACGCACCAGGGGATGAAGGCGCTATTTTTGCAAGATTAGTTCAAGGTATAAGTATTAGTAAGTCAGATTTAAAAAATTTGAAAGCTGAAGATGATAGTATTATTGTTAATCTTGATAATCAAGAAATTGGCATAGAGCAATTTGCCTGGTTTATTGTTACTATGTTTTTATTTTCAGTGACTCCTAAGTTAATAGAACTAGGTATAGATATAGTCGTAGAGTACACTTTAAATCATGCAGATAACAATTTTAGGGGAAGTGGAGGTAATGACGTACTCTATGCTTTGCATGGAAAAGATACTGTTTATGGAGATTCAGGAAAAGACATAATTTACGGTGGAAGTCAAGAAGATATTCTTCGCGGTGAAGGGGATATAGATAATCTTTACGGTGAAGACGGTAATGATACTTTATATGGTAGCACAGAAAACGACTTTTTAGATGGAGGATGGGATTCAGACGAACTACATGGCGAAGAAGATAACGACTGGCTAAACGGACAAAACGGAAATGATTCATTGTGGGGGGGAATCGGTAACGATAATTTATTCGGTGGTCATGAAAATGATGAACTATATGGTGGAAATGGAAATGATTGGCTAGAAGGTCAAAACGGTAACGATATTATATGGGGCGGCGCTGATCATGATAGTGTATATGGTGGTCATGAAAATGATCAACTATATGGTGAAACTGGAAATGATTGGCTAGATGGTCAAAACGGTAACGATACTATATGGGGCGGCGCTGATAGTGATAGTATATATGGTAATTATGAAAATGATCAACTATATGGTCAAGATGGAGGTGATTGGCTAGAAGGTCAAAACGGTAACGATATTATATGGGGCGGCGTTGATAATGATAGTGTATATGGTGGTCATGAAAATGATCAACTATATGGTCAAGATGGAGGTGATTGGCTAGATGGTCAAAACGGTAACGATACTATATGGGGCGGCGCTGATAGTGATAGTATATATGGTAGTTATGAAAATGATCAACTATATGGTGAAACTGGAAATGATTGGCTAGATGGTCAAAACGGTAACGATACTATATGGGGCGGCGCTGATAGTGATAGTATATATGGTAGTTATGAAAATGATCAACTATATGGTCAAGATGGAGGTGATTGGCTAGATGGTGGCAACAATGAGGATTTATTGTATGGTGGAGAGCAAAATGATCGGCTACATGGTAATCAGGGCAATGATATCTTATATGGTGAAGGAGGAAATGACACTTTAACAGGAAATGAAGGAAATGATTATTTTGCTTTTCACAGAGCTTTCTTTATAGGGCAGAGAGAAGATGTAGATACTATTACTGATTTTACTTCGGGAGTTGATCATATTTACATTAATGGAGGAATAGGAGGAATTCAAGACTACTTATTTAACTCTTCTACTCCTGTTCGATTTTCTTTTAATTCTAATAATGGCGCTTTATTTTTGAATAATCAGCAGTTTGCCACTATTAACGGTTCATTTAACATGGACACTGATCTTCTGATTGGTAATTCTTGGCGTCAGGCAGGTGGTCTTCTTAAAGATATATCTGTAGGGGCTAATGGAGATGTTTGGGGTGTTAATGCAGTTGACGATATTTTCAGATTAACTCCTTCGGGGTGGGGTCATGTAACTGTTGGTAAACTAAGTAATATATCTGTAGGAGCTAATGGAGATGTTTGGGGTGTTAATTCAGCTAATGATGTTTTCAAATGGAGTGGTTCGGGGTGGGATATAATGGGTGGTAAACTCGAAAATATTGCTGTAGGGGCTAATGGAAATGTTTGGGGTGTTAATGCAGTTGACGATATTTTCAGATGGAATGGTACGGGCTGGAATCATATAGAAGGTAAACTCGAAAATATTGCTGTAGGGGCTAATGGAGATGTTTGGGGTCTTAATGCAAATGACGATATTTTCAGATGGCATGGTAAGGGGTGGGACCATATACCTGGTAAACTCGAAAATATTGCTGTAGGGGCTAATGGAGAAGTTCTGGGTGTTAATTCAGGTGATGACATTTTCAGATGGAATGGTACGGGCTGGAATCATATAGAAGGTAAACTCGAAGATATAGCTGTAGGATCTAATGGACAGATTTGGGGTGTTAATGCACAAGACCACGTTTTCCAATGGGATTCTTCTATTGGTTTTTAACAAAGTTCAGATAGACATTGAAAATGTAATAAGTATTTAACAGGGGGTAATAAGTTTTATCCCCCTTGACTTGTTTCACTGTGTAATTGACTTTCTGGCGATATATAGCAGTAGGGCGTAGGGTGGGTTAGGCGGCGATTAATTTAAAATTCACAACAATAATTTTTAAATCCGCCGTAACCCACCATGAATTTTAGGGCGCTCGCTTGTATCCTGGGTAAAGGGCGCTCGCTTGTATCCTGGGTAAAGGGCGCTCGCTTGTATCCTGGGTAAAGGGCGATAGCTTGTATCCTGGGTAAAGGGCGCTCGCTTGGTTCCTGGGTAAAGGGCGCTCGCTTGTATCCTGAGTAAAGGGCGATCGCTTGTATCCTGGGTAAAGGGCGCTCGCTTGTATCCTGGGTAAAGGGCGCTCGCTTGGTTCTTGGGTAATATCATTTTTCTAAAGAAGTAATAGACTTAAATTGCTGCATAAACGCCAGAAATGTTTTAGTTTAACATAAAATTTGCTTTATGGTAGCATAAACCGCCTGGGGTTAAAACCCCAGGCTAATAGCTAAAGTCCGTTAAAACGGACTATAATATTTGATTTTTGACAAAAAAATTAGTCCACTTTAGTGGACTTCAGCTATTAGCCTGGGAATTTATTCCCAGGCGGGTTATGACTCTCTCCGTTAACTCTCTCACAACTTTATAAAAATGGTATAAGGGGCGATCGCTTTTACCCAATTCTCATATATCTTTTCTCTCTTATATATTGGATGAAAATAGGAAATTTATACACTGTTGAGAGATTTTTTTCTCCTACTATTTCCTCTTCCCTGAAAAGAAAACTGACGCAAGAAAATAAATTCTTGCGTCAGCTTAATTAATCTTTACAGATTTTTAATAGCGGGTGCTATTTGGTTTGTGAACAATGAAGCTAACAGTTTGACATTGCTTAATGTTGTCAAAACCAATTACACGAATATAGCAGTTAGAGTACTCGCTGCGGCATTCGCGAACTTCATTAAGAACATCTTGAGGAGTGCTAGCACTAAACAGAGGTAACTTCCACAAAGTCCAGTGGTGATCTTGAGGCTGAGGATTTTCTTCAAACTCAACTGCTGGAATATATCCCTGATCGAGCATGTATTGGATCTGCTTAACAATTTGCTGATCAGTCAGAGGAGGTAAATAGGAAAGGGTTTCGTAACGACGCTCTTTAGGTAATGTTTTCATTTGCTTTGATTCACAAACTAAATAAATAAGGGTTAATCAGAAGATTCATTCACATCTAACTCAGAATTTGAGCTTTGGGACTGGGTGAGACGTTCCAAAATTTGACGGCGACAATCCAGGTTAGACTGCTCAATCCCAGTACGCACCATTTCTGGGAGAAAATCTAAGACTTCTTCTGCTAAGTGTTTTCTCACTGTCAGAATGCGCATGACTAACTCTTTATGTTCGAGCATCAGTCCTTCTAAATACGCCTCTCCATCTTGAATTTTACTGGTTGAGGAGTATTGACTCAGCCAAATTGCCTGGGTTGGATTGGTTTCTGATAACTGATTGATAATAGTGCGTACTGCTTGGTAAGTCAGGTAATTTTGTAAAACCTTTGCCGTGTCTTGAGCTACTTGTTTTGGATACATTTAAGCCTACCTGTCCCGACTTGGACAACTAAAGTAAAATTGTCAGTTATTAGTTATTTATTATTGGTTTTAATTCCTGTGAGGGAAATTAAAATTTAGTCTTTTTGAATCAACTAATAACTAACAAATTTCAACTTATTAGAGTGTATCCATCGCTTCAAACTCAAACTTGATTTCTTTCCACAGTTCACAAGCTGCAGCAAGTTCAGGGGACCAGCGAGCTGCTTCGCGGATAACTTCGTTACCTTCGCGAGCAAGAGAACGACCTTCGTTACGGGCTTGAACACAAGCTTCTAACGCTACACGGTTAGCGGTTGCACCAGGAGCATTACCCCAGGGGTGTCCTAAAGTACCACCACCGAACTGTAAGCAAGAATCATCACCGAAGATTTCTACTAAGGCTGGCATATGCCATACGTGAATACCACCAGAAGCTACGGGCATAACTCCAGCCATGGAAGCCCAGTCTTGGGTGAAGAAAATACCACGGGAGCGATCTTCTTCTACATAGTCTTCGCGCATCAAGTCAACAAAACCCATTGTGATACCGCGTTCACCTTCGAGTTTACCTACAACAGTTCCAGAGTGGAGGTGGTCACCACCAGACATCCGTAAACACTTAGCTAATACGCGGAAGTGCATCCCGTGATTCTTCTGACGGTCAATTACTGCGTGCATTGCGCGGTGAATGTGGAGCAGTACGCCGTTATCACGACACCAGCGAGCTAGAGTGGTGTTAGCTGTAAATCCACCTGTGAGGTAGTCGTGCATGATGATGGGCATTTGCAATTCTTTAGCAAACTCAGCCCGCTTCAGCATTTCTTCCAGGGTGGGAGCTGTAACGTTGAGGTAGTGTCCTTTGATTTCGTTGGTTTCTGCTTGTGCTTTGTGAATAGCGTCTGCTACGAACAGGAAGCGATCGCGCCAACGCATAAATGGCTGAGAGTTAATGTTTTCGTCATCTTTGGTGAAGTCTAGACCACCGCGGAGACATTCATATACTGCACGACCATAGTTTTTAGCTGATAGACCTAACTTAGGCTTAATGGTGCAACCGAGTAATGGACGACCATACTTGTTAAGTAAATCCCGTTCTACGGTAATACCATGAGGTGGCCCTTGGAATGTTTTTAGATAAGCCACAGGAATGCGCAAATCTTCTAAACGAAGTGCACGCAGTGCTTTAAATCCAAATACGTTACCTACGATGGAGGTTAACATATTGGTAACTGAACCTTCCTCAAATAGGTCGAGAGGATAAGCGATAAAGCAGAAAAACTGGTTATCCTCACCTTGAACTGGTTCAATGTCATAACAACGACCTTTATAGCGATCGAGGTCAGTTAATCCATCTGTCCATACTGTTGTCCAAGTTCCTGTGGATGACTCAGCAGCAACTGCTGCACCAGCTTCTTCGGGTGGAACACCTGGTTGGGGTGTTACCCGAAAGCAAGCGAGCAAGTCTGTATCTTTGGGTGTATAGTCTGGGGTGTAATAGGTTAGGCGGTAGTCTTGTACCCCAGCCTTAAACCCTGCTGCTGATTTTGCTTGTACCATCTGGTTATTCCTCCATATACAATATATTTATTTCTCACTTTTAAATTTGAGAGCTATTTGCCTTGGTTAACTCTCTATAGGAGAAAATCTCTTAGAAAATTTTAGACTGGTTATTAACCTATTGTCTAGATCATTTATCTGTTGGTTCGAGTTTTAATCTTAACACGCTTGATTCACTTTTTTCCCAAAAAAATCTTTTTTTTACCACATAATTTAGATTGCAATTTTTTCTCATCCCTATTAGTTCAACTTATCTTAAGTTTCGCCCTTTTTTTGTTACATTTTATTAAGTTCTTTTATGAACAAAAACACCTCTATCCACCTCTCTAAAAGAGCTGAACTCATTCATCAAGTATTTTTTAGCTTGATTTTTTTACCCGCAAGACAGCATTAACTATACAATCTTTAACAGTAAGCTTTGTAGGGACGGGTTTAGTTATAATCTATTTATCTAATCAATAATCTACAGCTCAAAACCCGCCTCTTTTTTATTTGAGTATTTTGTCCTGAGTAGATATTCAGATTAGGATAATAATTAAGCTTAAGATATTTTTCTAACTTGAATATCTAAGAATTAACTGCTATTTTCACCCATTATTTCTTGATCTTGTTTTAAATCATTTAAAGGTTGACGATGGGGAAAAAGAGTCACCAACAAATTGTTGATGTAAACTTTACCAACCATTGTTGAAGGGTTACTTTTTTCTGGGGAAGACTCAGGGGTAACATTATTGGTAACTACCTCAGCTTGTAATTCTTCATCCTGTGTTTTTATCTCCCCTTCACTTACCTCACTTTTCCCCAGAGTTGTCTCAACTGATGTATTATTTGTTGCTGTTGTTTTTGGTGGTGTATCGTCCCAAAATGAATCTGTTTCTAGTTCCTCTTTGGGGGTTGGTATTGGTTTCTTGACATCAGTAACAGTTTCAGCTTGTTTCAATTCCTCAATTTTGCGGGAGGTATCCCCAATCAAAGAACCTGGGAGTAATATTGCCATTGAGTCAACTGAAGTATTAAAGATGGTGGTTGCAGTACCTAGACAGGTGTTTTTTCCGATGGTGCTATGACCAATAATTAACACTCCTGCGCCTAAAATAGCCCCACTTTCTATTTTGATATTTCCTTGATAAGCATTGATCACAGAACCCATTCCAATACATACACCAGCTCCGATTGAAATCTTGCTACCTGGAGCTGCTTGTAAAATAACTCCCGCAGCTATTACTGCTGAGGGATGAATTTCTACATCACCGACAATATAAATTTCTGAGTTACTAACTGGTTGCAGAGCGGGTAAATACATAATTTAGTCATTAGTCATTAGTCACTGGTCACTGGTCATTAGTCATTGGTCACTTGCACTGAGCGCAGTCGAAGTGTTAGTCATTAGTCATTATTAATAATAAATGTATATTACTAAAACAACTAAGGACTAATGACTAATGACTAATGACTAAGGACTAACTATGGGCGTTGAATAATAGTTTCTAATACCCGCCGTTTTGCTTGTGGATCTATGCCAATCATGCGTACATATTCTCCTGCGTGTTCTTGGAGACAACCTGCGAGGGCTGCTAATATGTCTGATTCCCGATTACTCTCAATGGGGGCGCAACTTTGCCAAGACTTGGTTTGAAAGCGACGTTTGTTGGCATGTTCTGTGCCGATTGTGTAGCCTTGTTTTATGAGACTACGCACCTGGTTTACTGTTTCTGCATCTAATTGATTGGATGTTGTTGTTGCAGTTTTGGTGCCTGCCCCATTTGAACTGCTATAACTGCTGTAATTTGTGGTTGCTGTTGGTGCTGCTGCGGTGGTTTTTGCTTGTGCTGAGTTATTCCCTGGGCGTTGAATAATAATCTCAGTTACTCGTCGCTTGGCTTGTGGATCTATGCCAATCATCCTTACATATTCCCCTGCGTGCTCCTGCATACAGCCTTCAAGGGCTGCTATTACATCTGATTCACGCTTACTCTCAATGGGGGAGCAACTATGCCAAGATTTGGTTTTGAAGCGACGAAGATCGGCGTGCTCTGTGCCAATTTTGTAGCCAGCAGCTAACAAATTACGCACCTCGTTGACAACTTCTGCACTTAAACCACCGTTACTGGGGGCACTTACATTACTTGGGCTGGAGTTGCTATAACTTGGAGTAGAAGTTCTGCTAGATAACTGTTGGGGACTATCATCAGGTCTTTGGATAATTTCTTCTAACACCCGTCGTTTGGCATTGGGGTCTATCCCTATAAGACGAACATATTCACCTTGATGTTCTGCTACCCTTGCTTCTAACTCTTTTACTGCGTCTGCAACCCTAGTTGTTTCAATGGTGGAGTCTGTGATCCAAGATTTTGTTTGGAAGCGGCGTTTATTTGCGTGTTCGATGCCAATTTTATAACCTCGGTTAATGAGATTACGCACTTGTTCTTCTATGTCAGAACCAACACTACCATTGCTAGGGTTCTGACTTCCATTCCCGTTGCTATAACTTGGTGCTGCTTTTTGAGTAGCTCTGGATGTTGCTTGAGCTGGTGCATCTCCTGGTCTTTGAATGATTACTTCTAATACCCGTTTTTTCGCATTTGGATCTACCCCTATGAGGCGAATATATTCTCCTGCGTGTTCTGCCATTGTTGAAAGGAGTTGCTGCAATACTTGCTCTTCTCTTTTCCCTTCTATTGTTGGGAGACTTTGCCAAGATTTAGCTTTGAAACGTCTCTGATCTGCGTATTCTGCTCCTATTTTATATCCTTGATTTAGGATGTTACGTATTTGGCTTTTGATATCTGCATCTATACTCATATTTTCTACTTTTTCCTTAGAGCTATTTTCTGCGCTACTCAGTTTTTCTTTAATTGGATTGATACAAGCTGCATCTTCTGCACACCTATATCCCGCAAGCATCGCTTCGTTGATTTCTACTACGTGATCTGCGAATTGGCGATCGCTTTGATTCACATCTGGTAGACGATCTGCTTGTTGCTGAGATGTTATCACTGCTCCTGATGGTACATATTTTCCTGGTGGAATTTCCACATCTTGAACTAGAGCGTGCATCATTACAATGCAACCCTTCCCTACTCTTGCATTAAATATGGTGGAGCGGAACCCTATAAAACAGTTATCCCCCACATATGCTGGCCCATGAATCAATGCCATGTGGGTTATACTTGTTTGGGACCCGATCCACACTGAGTATTCTTTTCCATCCTTTCCTACCACCCTACCTTTTTCCAAGCCATGAATTACTACTCCATCCTGGATATTAGTTCCTTCACCGATATGAAATGGAGTTCCTTCATCTGCTCTGATTGAAGTTCCTGGTGCTATCAGCACTTTTGCTCCTATGTGAACATCTCCGATTAAATTGGAAAATGAGTGCACATAGGCGCTTTCATCTATTTTTGGTTCGGCTAAATTTTTCGACCAAGGAGTCGGGGGTGCCGCTAGGTTGCGGACTACCATTGATTTCTTCCCTCCATCTTATGTGTTTTTCCTAGATACTTTTACTAATGGTGGATTATTTCCCATCAGTTTTACCTAAGGCTATATTCTGCTTTTTTGCTGTATAGTTGTCCCTTATCCACTGTTACTGTATCAATTATCCCTACCACCATTGCATCTAGGGGTCTTTCTTCATTTCCCCGATCTATTCTCGCAGCACTACCTCTGCTTACTAGCACCCATTCACCTATCCCTGCTCCCACCCGATCGCCTGCCACTTCATATTCATTTAGTGGCCGCCCTGTTGCATCTATATATTGCAACAGCAGTAGTTTTATTCCTGTCAGGCTTTGTGTTTTCTGGGTGCTTACCACTGTCCCTTGTACCCTAGCGATTTGCATTATTCTTATGGTCTTCTTATTGGTTGTGGATTCACTCTTTCTCTGAATTGCTCCACGTCGTCTGTGTACCTGATTGGCAATACATATTCTAGGTTTTCATGGGGACGTGCAATTATATGGTGGGACAGTACTTGACCCCCTCTTACTTTTTTCACACTTTCTATCCCCGCACTCACCGATGCTTGTACCTCTGACACATCTCCACGCACAATTACCGTTACCCGCCCTGTGCCGATTTTCTCATATCCTACCAGGGTTACGCGGGCTGCTTTTACCATTGCATCTGCTGCTTCCACTACTGCTGGAAATCCCAGCGTTTCTACCATTCCTACTGCGATCGACATTAATTCTTTACTCCGTGTATGTTTTTTCTAACAGTAGTCTTTTCTCAGTTTTACTTGCCTGACTTTTGACTACTGCATTTTTTCCTACTTTTAATATGCTCGGAACTGTTCCACTTCTTCTGTGTAACGAATTGGTAACACATACTCCAAGTTTTCGTGGGGACGCGCAATGATATGGGTTGAGAGTACTTCCCCTCCATTTACCCTATTTGCTGCTTCTATGCCTGCGCTTACAGATGCTTGTACTTCTGAAACGTCACCTCTTACAATCACTGTTACGCGCCCTGTGCCGATTTTTTCATATCCTACGAGGGTTACGCGAGCTGCTTTTACCATTGCATCTGCTGCTTCCACTACTGCTGGAAACCCCAGCGTTTCAATCATTCCTACTGCGATTGACATTATTTTTAATTTCCTCTTCTAAACCTTATGTAAAAAATTCATCCCCTAAGTTTTCCTTTGTGGGGCTTTTGTGAAATTTAATTGTCTAGGTTCAATTTGTGAACTAGCAGTATTTTACCTGACAATGTGCCATTTCCTCTGCTGACTACCCAAAAAATCCAGTACAAAAATAGCTAATTGATAACTACCTATATTAATCATAGAAAACCTTGACACCTTTGACAAGATAAATCTTGATGATATTTCTTTATCTGACACTTAATATTTTTTAATACTTCCTTTGTATCTCTAAAATCCTGCAATTGGTGGAAGGGGTAACTCTGTTTTATAATTTCTTAATAATATCGGAAAACCAACGGGTTTTAGCTCAATTATCTTTCGCTACTAATAGCTTGCTCAACCCGCTAGAGTTGCTGCTGCAAAAGCTGAAACAATGGCAATAACTTGCTTTTAATCTAATTCGGTTTCAAAAAGTAGCTCTATATATTTTTTAGATCTAGAGGGAGAAAAATACTCATCTGGGGTCTAGCTCAAATCACCAAATAAGTCATAATACCTAAAATAGAAATTTTTTTTTTCTATTGACAAAATGACCATTTAATGTATAGCAAATTTAACAAGAAAAAGAATAAATAAAGTGTAACGAAAACTGTATTAAAGGAAAATTTGAATGACAGAATTTTTACTGCGAATTAGTTGGTTTATCCCTTTCTATGGTTTGCTTGGTTCGGTTTTAACTCTCCCCTGGTCACTGGGAATGGTAAAACGCACTGGTCCTAGACCTGCGGCATACTTCAATCTTTTGATGAGTTTCCTGGCTTTTATCCATGGCTCTTTGGTTTTTAGAGCCATCTGGCATCAAAAAGACCAGCAATTTCAAATTATCTATCATTGGCTACAAGTAGCTGACCTGGATTTAACTCTGGCTATTGATATCTCTCCCATTAGTCTAGGTGCAATGGAAGTAGTCACGGGTATTAGTATGTTGGCGCAAATCTACGCTCTGGGCTACATGGAAAAGGACTGGTCTTTGGCACGGTTTTATGGTTTGATGGGTGTGTTTGAGGGAGCTTTAAGCGGTATCGCTATTAGTGACTCTCTCTTACTCAGTTATTGCCTTCTAGAAATACTGACTCTCTCAACTTATCTGCTTGTAGGGTTTTGGTATGCTCAACCCCTGGTGGTAACAGCCGCAAGGGATGCTTTTTTAACCAAACGGGTGGGTGATATTATTCTCCTGATGGGTGTGGTAGCACTTTCAAGTTACGGAGCTGGGTTGAGTTTCTCTCAGTTGGAAAGTTGGGCTCAAACTTCTCCTTTGGCTCCCCTCCCAGCAGCTTTGTTGGGTTTATCCTTAATTGCAGGTCCGACAGGTAAATGTGCTCAATTTCCTCTTAATCTCTGGCTGGATGAGGCAATGGAAGGCCCCAACCCCGCAGGAATTATGCGAAACTCAATTGTTGTATCAGCCGGGGCGTATGTCTTGATCAAACTTCAGCCTGTTTTTACTCTTTCCCCTGTCTCAGCTAATGCTTTGATTATTCTGGGTACAGTAACGGCGATCGCTACTTCTCTCATCGCTATTGCCCAAATTGATATTAAACGCACTCTCTCCCATTCCACTAGCGCTTATCTGGGTCTAGTTTTTATCGCTGTTGGTCTGGGTCATGTTGATATCGCTTTTTTACTACTCCTTACCCATGCTATTTCTAAAGCACTTTTATTTATGAGTGCGGGTTCTTTGATTATGACCACAAGTAATCAAAATATTACAGAAATGGGTGGTATTTGGTCAAGAATGCCTGCAACTACTACAGCTTTTGTGGTTGGTGCTTCAAGTTTGGTTTGTTTCCTCCCTCTGGGCACTTTTTGGACAATCGGGCGTTGGTTTAATGGCTCTTGGGGAGTTTCTTGGTGGTTGTTGGGCTTTTTAATGTTTGTTAATGCTCTCAGTGCAATTAACTTAATTCGTGTTTTTCGCCTTGTATTCTTAGGTAAACCTCAAATGAAAACTCGCCGCACCCCTGAAGTTCCCTGGCCTATGGCTTTACCAATGGTGAGTTTGACCATTTTTAATCTCATAACTCCTCTCATACCCATCTCCTGGCCATTTTGGCTTAGTCCTACCACCCCTCTAAATAATAGTGGGGAACCTTTATTTAATCTGGCTGTACCTCTATTAATTGCCTCTGGGTTTGTGGGTGTAGCAATTGAATCCTATGTAAAACTCCGCAAACCTTTGGCAAGACCTACTCAGCTTTTCTTACGCTTTTTCCAAGATTTATTGGCTTATGATTTTTATCTGGATGAAGTATATAAACGTACTGTGGTTTGGACGGTATCTAGTTTGTCTCAATTGGCTTCTTGGCTTGACCGTTACATAGTTGATGGTGCAGTAAATTTAGTGAGTCTGGCTACTATTTTTAGCGGTAATGCCCTGAAATATAATGTGTCGGGTCAGTCCCAGTTCTATATTTTGACTATCCTCATAGGTCTAAGTTTATTACTTTGGTTCATGGTTAGTGGTCAATGGTCACTTTTAACTAATTATTGGTCATCTCTATTTCAGTAACAAGGAGAAAGAAAACATAATGCTTAGTGCCTTTATTTGGATACCACTTTTGGGAGCTGCGCTCATTAGCCTTTCTCCTGGAAAAATAGCAGATAACAAAGCTCGTTCCATCTCTTTAATTATCGCTAGTGGCTTATTTATCTTGAATATCATCTTGGGATTTCAGTTTGACCCCAGTGTGGCTCAAATTCAGTTTGCTGAATATCTCCCCTGGATCTCTTGGTTGGGTTTAAATTACCATCTCGGTGTTGATGGTTTATCCCTCCCTTTACTGTTTTTGAATAGTCTTTTGACAGTAATTGCGATCGCCTGCAGTAATCAATCCCTAGAACGTCCGAAATTATACTATTCTCTGTTGTTAATTTTGAGTTCAGGGGCTGCTGGGGCTTTTTTGGCTCAAGATTTATTACTGTTTTTCCTGTTCTATGAACTTGAAATTGTCCCTTTATACTTTTTAATTGCTATTTGGGGGGGAAAACGCCGTGCTTATGCAGGTATGAAGTTCCTCCTGTATACGGCAGTTTCTGGTATTTTAGTCCTGGCTTCTTTTTTGGGTTTGGTTTGGCTTACTGGTGCTTCTAGTTTTGATTATGACCCGTTATTATCTAATAACCTCCCCCTCAAATCTCAACTTTTACTCCTTGTTCCTCTTTTAATCGGTTTATTTATTAAAATTCCCATCTTCCCTTTCCATACTTGGTTGCCTGATGCTCACGTTGAAGCTTCAACTCCTGTATCAATTTTGTTAGCTGGTGTACTTTTAAAGTTGGGAACCTATGGTCTGTTACGTTTTGGTGTGGGTTTTTTCCTGGATGCTTGGGCGACTTTAGCTCCTTATCTGGCTACTTTGGCCGCAGTTAGTGCTTTATATGGTGCTTGTTGTGCGATCGCTCAACAGGATATGAAAAAAGTAGTCGCCTACTCTTCCATCGCTCACATGGCTTATATCCTGTTGGCTGCAGCAGCTACTACTCCTCTGAGTTTAACTGCAGCAGTCTTCCAAATGGTTAGTCATGGTTTAATTTCTGCTTTACTGTTTTTCTTGGTTGGGGTTGTCTATAAAATAACTGGAACTCGTGATGTTAACTCCCTACGTGGTTTACTTAACCCCCAACGGGGTTTACCTATCATTGGTAGTTTAATGATTTTGGGCGTAATGGCAAGTTCTGGTATCCCAGGTATGGTGGGTTTTATTGCTGAGTTTTTGGTGTTTCGTGGTAGTTTCCCTCTCTTTCCTCTCCAAACTCTCTTATGTCTCGTTGGTACTGGTTTAACCGCTGTTTATTTCTTATTAGTGGTTAACCGTGTCTTTTTTGGTCGTCTTTCTGAAAAATTGGCAAAATTACCTCCTGTTTTGTGGGGCGATCGCGCTCCTGCTTTTGTCTTAATGGCGTTGATTTTTCTCCTCGGTATTCAACCTAGTTTTATGGTACGTTGGAGTGAAATTCAAGCAACTGCTTTAGTTACTCAAGATTGGAAATTAATTACTCAAACAAGTGAACAATTAATCATTAATAATTAATAAAAGAGGGATTGAAATCCCTCGCTATAGAAACCAAGTCCGCCAAATAGCGAGGGATTGAAATCCCTCGCTACAGAAACGAAGTCCGCCTGCGCGGACTTGGTTATAACTACGAAAAACAGGAGCAAAATTAATAGCATTTTAATAAAGTTATGAAATAGCTCAAGCTCTGATAGACAAGGGGCTTAAGCCCCTTGTCTATCATAACTTTAGAAAAATGATATAAGCTAAATAAATTAGGAGAAAAATGTTATGGTAAAGGTAAAAATTGAACCTTCTCAACATCGCTTGGCTGAGTATATTCATCGTTTAGAATCTGGGGATGCTTTACTTAAAGATTCTCCCGAAAATGTTATGGAAGTTGTGGGCATTCTTAAAAGTTATGGGGTGGTTTTAGATGCTTATTCTAATAACTTATGTTATATCGCTGACCATCAATTTTTAGTGTTTTTTCCCTTTTTTAAATACTTTAATGGGGAATTTTCTATTAAAAAATTATTCCGTCATTGGTGGCATGATAGAATCAATTTTGAATATGCAGAATATTGTATGAAAGCGATGTTTTGGCATGGAGGTGGTAATTTAGATAATTATTTGGATTCTCCTGCATTTTCTCAAGTTGTTAAACAACTAATTTCTGCTAAGTTTAAAAACAATTTTTTTATCCTCGCACTAGATAAAATCTTTCAAGATTTCTTACCTGAACAAATGCGTCAAATGGCTTATTATAGCGCTTTGGGTCAATTTTGGCGGGTAATGAGTGATATGTTTCTCAGTCTTTCTGACCGCTATGACAATGGGGAAATTAAATCTATTCCTGATGCGGTAGAACATATTTTAAAGGCATTGGTAGAAGCAGCAAATCAACCTATTACTTATCAAGTAAAAGTTAAGGGTAAAATTTATGAAATTATTCCTAAATCTGCAGGTTTAACTTTTCTTATGGATACCGCCGTACCTTATGTAGAAGCGATTTTCTTTAGAGGTACTCCTTTCCCTGGCACTATTTCTTATAATGCTCAAGCATATCAAATTCCTGCGGAGCAAAGTTTATTTAATTATGGGGCTTTATATGCTGATCCTTTACCTATTGGTGGGGCGGGAATACCTCCTACTCTATTAATGCAGGATATGCGTCATTTTATCCCAGAATATCTCCATAAAATCTATCTTCAAGGTGTTAGAAAAGAAGCTGATTTGTTAGTTCAAATTTGTGAGAGTTTCCAAAAGTCTATGTTTTGTGTTACTACTGCAGCAATTAAAGGTTTGGCTCCCTATCCTTTGGATACTACTGATGTCGAACAACAAAAGGCAAATCGTGTTTATTTGGAAAATTGGTTGGATCGTTTTATTACCAGTCGCTTGGAAAATGTTAATGTTTAATTGAAGATAAATTTTAGAATTACCTACGCTCAACTACCGAGATACAGGTGGTTGAGCCCTTCGACTGCGCTCAGGATAAACTCCGTCGAAACCACCGCCCTTAAGTCGGATTTTTAAAAATTGGATTTTGGATTAAAACCCCATAAAAAAATCCCAAAAAAAACTACCCTATCCCGCTTATGATTATCTCAGCAAGATTCATCAGAAGCATTTATGGCGACTAAAACTGAAATAGAAACATCCATCCCTCAATCACTCTCTGAAATTAATTTGAAACCCAGGGGTAGGGTTTATCCTAGTCCAAAAAGTTGGCGCGAACAGATTTTTTATCAGTTATTACCCGATCGCTTTAGTGATGGCAAAGAAAATGAACGCCCTCTCTTTGATTACCATAACCCTGAAAAATTTCAAAGTCAGGATCGGGCAGCCTGGATGACAGCGGGAACTAAATTTAATGGTGGTACTCTGCAAGGTATTCTTAGTAAATTGGATTACTTACAGAATTTGGGTGTAACTACTCTCTGGATTAATCCCCCCTGGAAACAACGTTGTGATCTGGAAACTTATCATGGTTATGGTATCCAAAATTTCTTGGATGTTGACCCACGTTTTGGTACTCGTCAAGATTTACGGGATATTGTGGATGCAGCTCACGATCGCGGGATGTATGTTATTCTAGATGTAATTTTTAACCATTCTGGCAATAATTGGTTCTATCGAGGAGAAAATGGCGAACCAAGAGATACTATGCCCTATCGTTTTGAACCTCAGCAACCTTTTCATGGTTGGCGATCGGCTACTGGTGAAAGTATCCCTACTCCTCTCACTCTAGAAGATGGGGCGTGGCCTAAAGAATTTCAAAATATGGATTGGTATAGTCGTTGTGGTGAAATTGGTGAATGGGGTTTGGCTAATTGGGAAGATCCTTTAAATCCTTATGTTCAATATCGCAAGGGTGATTTTTATGATTTGAAGGATATTAATCTGGAAAACCCAGAAACCATGAAAGGGGTAATAAAAGCTTACCAATATTGGATCGCTGTTACTGATTGTGATGGTTTTCGTTTGGATGCGGTTAAGCATATTTCCCCTGAAGCGAGTGGTGAATTTGCGCGTGGTATTCACTCTTATGCAGAATTAATTGGAAAAGATAATTTTTTCCTTACTGGAGAAATTACTGATGCTAGTATTGTCCCAGGTTATCTAGATGTGTTTGGACGTAATTTAGATGCGGTTTTGGAAATCATTATTTTTCCTAACAAGGTAACAGCTTTAGCTAAAGGTTTAACTCATCCTAATGATTTTTTTGGGTTATATAATGAGCATACAAAACAAGGGATGTTCCGTCAATTAGGAACTTTTGCGGTTTCTGTTTTGGATGACCATGATATGTCTTCTCGCTCGAAAAAAGAACGTTTTGCAGCTCATAGTCATGTACCGAATTTATATCAACAAATAGCTCATGTTGTGGGTATTCAATTAACTGTGCCTGGTATTCCTGCAATTTATTATGGTACGGAGCAGGGTTTTGATGGAAATGAAGACTACCATGATTATAGTATTGAACCCCGTCGTTTTGCTGAAGACCGTTATGTGCGTGAGGCAATGTTTGGGGGTGCTTTTGGTGCTTTTACAACAAGTGGTTGTCATTTCTTTAACCCAAGTCATCCCACTTATTTAAGAATAGCGGCGATCGCTCGTTTACGCAACCGTCAGGATATTTTGGGTAAAGCTTTACGTCGCGGGACTCTTTATTTTCGGGACACATCTTATCTCAATTATCCTTTTAATATTCCTGGTCAGGGAGAGTTAATTGGTTGGTCAATGATGTACTATAATTTGGAGGTTTTAATTGCTTTTAACCCCCATGGTTTAGAAAGTCGTGGTGCTTGGGTAACAATTGATGCTCAGTTGCATGCTGATGGCTCAACTTTGACTTATTTATATAATGGTGATTGGTCAGATCAACAGTTACGTGAACCGCCAATAAATGAAACTGTTACTGTTACCCATTATGCTGATGGTAGAGCAGCAGTTTATGTTGAGTTACCCCCCTCTGGTATGGCAATTTTTGCTGATACTCAGGTGATTGATATTATTAATAAATTAATTGAATAATTGGGTAGAGATAGCTCCTTGCGCCCTCTAAAATAATAGCTGGTAAAGGTGCAACCCTTGCACCCTTACAAAAGTCAAAAATTTGAAGCTGGTTTCGACTGCGCTCAATAACCGCGCAGTCGAAATGCAACACCTTGAGTAATGAGGTGGAGATGGGTTCATTTTTCCTCCTTTTTTGGGTTAATTAATCATAGAGAAAAACAGTAGGTGAAACATGAAAACGCAGACTTAAATTCTTGATTTGACGGTTATCTAATTCGCGATCGCCTGCTAAAATTTCTTTAATTATCTCTTCACTACCAATTTCTGGTAATTCTTTTGCTTCTAAACCATGTTCTCCCATTAAAAACAATAACATTTGATTGGGTAATACTTGCGGTTCTGGATAATTTTTTGTTTCATAAACTTCTATAAGTATGCCAATAGTATCCATTAATGCAGAAATGAGAACTTTAAAAAGTTTGCTTCCTTTATCTCATTATAACTCTCTTCCTTGGTGGGAAAAAATTGAGGGAAGTTTTAAAGATAGTGATGCTTTTGAAAAAGCAATGGAATTAGGAAATCAATACCGTAAGTCAAAAATTAAACACATTTATATATAATCTCTCCAAAGAGGTGGGAAAATATAGTGAGCCTAAATGAATTGTAATAAATTTTAGGTCAATTCCCCCCTTATTAAGGGGGGTTAGGGGAGATCTGATTTTACAACTCATTTAGGCTCACTATATCAGAAAAATAATGAATTGAAACCCTTTGCTATTTAATAAAATGGGACGTAATTTTACACAGCTTTATTTACATTGTGTTTGGGCAACTTGGGATAGATTGCCTTTAATAACTACTGATGTTCAAGCTTTAATTTATCGGGCTATTATTGCCAAATGTGATGAATTGAATTGTCAAGTAATTGCTATTGGTGGCATTGAGGAGCATATTCACATTTTAACCCGATTTCCCGCTACTTTATCTGTCGCTGACATGGTAAAACATCTCAAAGGTTATTCTAGTCATTTGGTTAATGATAAATTTAACCGTGAGTTTAAATGGCAAGGTAATTATGGTGCTTTTACGGTAGATAAAGAGCGTTTAGAAGGTTTAAAGGAATATATCAAAAATCAAAAGATTCATCATCAAAGAAAATCTTTAATTCCTCTTTGGGAAACGGTGGATAATAAACAGAAAAAAGAGGAAGAAAATGATGATGATTTTGATTTTTAAACCTATGAAAATGGGTACAATGAATAAACAATGGGCTTCTGGGTGCCATAGGTTTGAGGTGTTATTGGTTAAAGTGCAACATTTTTGTACTTTAAAATATTTTAAAGCGTTGCTAAACAAGCAAAACCCGCGCCCTCGCGCAGATTTCAATCTCTGAACATATATTCAACCTTTGGGCAACCGATGGGCACCCCAAATGCAACGGCACCCAAACGCTAGAGGTTGAAACGGCATAGATTGAAACGGCATAATAGTTGAAAAGCCATAGGGTGACACCTATGGCTACCCAAATAAAACCCGCCTGCGCGGGTTTAAATACCTGAATATATATAACATTAAAAATATTGCCCTCACCCACCAACCTAACCCGCGCAGGCGGGTTTTGTCTATGTAGCCACGGGTTTCAACCCGTGGGTACCCATGGGCACCAAAAACCCCACCACACCAAAACGCAACGGGTTGAAACCCGTTTGCACCTTCGACAAAACCCGCCTGCGCGGGTTTAAATTCCTGAATATATGTAACATTAAAAAATATTGCCCCCACCCACCAACCAAACCCGCGCAGGCGGGTTTTGTCTATGTAGCCACGGGTTTCAACCCGTGGGTATTGTGGGCACCCCAACCCGTGGGCACCCCAACCTACGCCACCAAAACGCCATAGGTTAAAACCTATGGCTACCCAAACCAAACCCGCACCTCAAGGGTTTAAATAACTGAATATATATAACATTAAAAAATCTTGCCCCCACCTACCAACCAAACCCTTGAGGTGCGGGTTTCGTCTATGTAGCCACGGGTTTCAACCCGTGGGTACCCATGGGCACCCCAACCTACGCCACGGAAACGCAACGGGTTGAAACCCGTTGCTACCCAAACCAAACCCGCACCTCAAGGGTTTAAATAACTGAATATATATAACATTAAAAAATCTTGCCCCCACCCACCAACCAAACCCGCGCAGGCGGGTTTTGTCTATGTAGCCACGGGTTTCAACCCGTGGCGTTTCAACCCGTGGCGTTTCAACCCGTGGGTACCCATGGGCACCCCAACCCATGGGCACCCCAACCTACGTCACGGAAACGCAACGGGTTGAAACCCGTTGCTACCCAAACAAAACCCGCCTGCGCGGGTTTAAATAACTGAATATATATAACATTAAAAAATATTGCCCCCACCTACCAACCAAACCCGCGCAGGCGGGTTTTGTCTATGTAGCCACGGGTTTCAACCCGTGGGTACCCATGGGCACCCCAACCCGTGGGCACCCCAACCTACGCCACGGAAACGCAACGGGTTGAAACCCGTTGCTACCCAAACAAAACCCGCCTGCGCGGGTTTCAATACCTGAATATATATAACATTAAAAATATTGCCCCCACCTACCAACCAAACCCGCGCAGGCGGGTTTTGTCTATGTAGCCACGGGTTTCAACCCGTGGGTACCCCAACCTATGGGCTAAAGATTCCTGGGGAAATCGACGGAAATACGAAAACCGTAGGTTTCGACGGTGGTGAGGTAGCGCGAGTTCCAGTTGCGGTGCGAAGAGCGACAACCGTCAGCTTTGCTGCAAAACGAACCAGCCCGTAAACATTTATAAGACGCGCTCGAATCTATTTTCGGTTTGCCATCAGTGGGATGAGTATTCAAATTATTAACATAATCATCCTCGCACCATTCCCAGACATTTCCTAAAATATCATACAGTCCCCAAGGATTTGGATTTTTCCCTCCCACCTCATGAGTCTGACTATTACTAGTATTACTGAACCAAGCGTAATTGTCAAGGGGCCCAGCCTCATTTCCAAAGAAATATTCGGTAGTCGTACCAGCTCGGCAAGCATATTCCCATTCCGCCTCGCTGGGTAGCCTGAAATTTCGCCCAGTTTTTTGTGACAGCTTCTGACAAAACTCCTGCGCCATATCCCAGGATACCATTTCTACTGGGCGCTTATTCCCTTTAAAGTTAGAAGGGTTAGTGCCCATAACTGCTTGCCACTGCTCTTGGGTTACAGGATATTTGCCCATGAGAAAGGATTGAATATTGATTTGTTTTACCCCTCCCATCATAAAACTTCCTGCGGGAATTTTCACCAGCTCTAATATTATACCATTGCCTAGGTCTTCTGTCAAGCGGCGTTTGGCTTCTGCTTCTCGCTTCCTTCTGGCTTCTTCCTCACGGCGGCGTTTTTCCTCTGCTTCTCGCTTCCTTCTGGCTTCTGCTTCTCGCTTCCTTCTGGCTTCTTCCTCTCGGCGGCGTTTTTCCTCTTCTTCTCGCAGGCGCTGGGCTTCTTCCTCTCGGCGTTTCGCTTCGAGTAACATTTTTTCCTGCTCCTCCAATAAATTAAGCATGGGTAAAATGTCATCTAAATAAGAAGTAACGCCCAACTTAGCCAGACTCTGTTGTAAAGCGTTGATGTAGGGGCGATCGCCTGCTGTAATCAAAGGTTTCATCAACTGTAATAAATCTTCCAACTCACCCATTGGAGACACACCGCGATGAGTTAACCAGCTTCCCACAGATAAAGTCACCTGAGTTTTTGCCAACTCATACAACTTAAGTTTAAAACAGGTTTCACTTAATTGTAAATCTATTTCAGCAATTAAAACTCCTTGAGCGCGACTTTTTAGCACCTGATATACTTCGCGATAAGACTTAACCAAACTTCCCACCAACTCAGCAATTTCTTCCTTGCTATAGTCTTTAGGATTAATTAACTCTAAATCTTGGAGACAAGTCAACAACAAAGGAGGTAAAGGTTGAGGAGTTGGGGCATAAAGTAAGAAATAAATATCAGCCCATAAACCTGCATTAATTG
>Ga0209594_1000428_pt1 | contig 26096 bp, 17 predicted proteins | sample AshMeaCrysSpring_FD_184126 | JGI IMG/M metagenome (GOLD analysis project Ga0209594, IMG submission 184126) | Groundwater microbial communities from Big Spring, Nevada to study Microbial Dark Matter (Phase II) - Ash Meadows Crystal Spring... | ecosystem: Environmental > Aquatic > Deep subsurface... | reverse complement strand
AATTAGAAAAGTATTCCCAAATGCTTTCGCAAATGGGATAGAGCGTGTAGCCGTAACGCCTACATTGATTAATCCAATGTTAAAAAACAAACCTACCAGATTTGTGTAGGTTTGTTTGAACGGTTTACCCAGACTGAAAAAAAAACTAGATAAAATTTCCCTTAATATCGACCTTTAATTGTATCAGTTTTTATGGCTGCATAAAGACGGTTTAAAGCACTTACATAAGCCCTGGCAGATGCGACAATAATATCTGTATTGGCTGCATGACCTGAATATATCCGACCTTCATGGCGCAAACGAATTGTCACTTCTCCCATTGCGTCAATACCTGCAGTGACTGACTTAACAGAAAACTCGATCAACTCGTTTGGTACATTTACCACTCGGTTAATAGCTTTATACACCGCATCAACGGGTCCTGTACCAATAGCTGCATCCATTAATTCTTCTCCGTCTGGGTTGCGCAGAGTAACGGTAGCTGTTGGTTTAGCATTATCCCCACAGGAGACTTGTACCAACTCTAAGCGGAAGAGTTCGGGTACTTGTTGGGTTTCATCGTTGACGATCGCCTCTAAATCCCAGTCTGTAATCTCTTTTTTCTTGTCCGCTACGTCTTTAAATCTTACAAATGCTTTGTTTAGCTCTATTTCTGACAAGTCAAAGCCTAATTCTTGTAAGCGACTTCTGAACGCATTACGCCCTGATAGCTTCCCTAGTACAAGTTGGTTATTGGTCAACCCAATGGACTCTGCGTCCATTATTTCATAAGTTAATTTGTGTTTCAAAACTCCATCTTGATGTATCCCCGACTCATGGGCAAAAGCATTTGCTCCCACAATTGCCTTGTTGGGTTGTACTATCATCCCTGTAAGATTGGAAACCAAACGAGAGGTTTTATAAATTTGCCGAGTATCTATATTTGTCAAGGGTTCGGTTGATTCTTTGGCTCTACCCAGGAAGGGATTAAAATATTGACGACGCACATGGAGTGCCATAACCAACTCTTCTAGGGCTGCATTTCCTGCACGCTCTCCTATCCCATTGATGGTACACTCCAACTGTCTTGCACCATTTTTGATAGCTTCAAGAAAGTTTGCCACTGCCAAACCCAGGTCATTGTGACCATGAACTGAGATAATTGCTTGGTCAATATTGGGGACATTTTCCTTGATACCGCGAATAATTGCCCCAAACTCTCCTGGAGTGGTATAACCTACAGTATCGGGGATATTTACTGTAGTTGCACCTGCGGCGATCGCTTTTTCTAATACTTGATACAAAAATTCTGGCTCGCTTCTTCCTGCGTCTTCTGGGGAAAATTCCACATCATCCACAAAAGTTTTCGCATAGGCTACCATTTCTGGTACTATTGCCAAAACCTCTTGACGGGTTTTTTTCAGTTTATATTCGAGATGGATATCGGAGGTGGCGATAAAGGTATGAATGCGAGCTTTTGCTGCAGGTTTAAGCGCCTCTCCTGCTGCTTTGATATCATTTTTACTTGCTCTTGCTAAACCACAGATGGTGGGGCCATTTTCCCCCCCAACAGTTGCGGCTATTTTTTGTACTGCTTCAAAGTCTCCTTTACTTGCGTAAGGGAAACCCGCTTCTATTACATCTACCCCCAGTTTGGAGAGCGCTTTAGCAATAGTTAGTTTTTCATCTACGTTTAAAGTTGCACCAGGTGACTGCTCGCCGTCGCGTAGCGTGGTATCAAATATTATAATTCTGTCTGTTTTATTTTCCATAAACTGATAAGTCAGGGCTTTTGTTACCTTGTTTCCAATTATACTGTTTACAATTAATTTTTAGTCATTGGTCATTGGTCATTAGTATGTATTCTAACAAGTTATTAATTTTTATTAAAAACATCATAACATTTAGCTAATGACTAATGACTAATGACTAATGACTAAAAATCATATTTTTCTATTTGTGAACGGATATCATTTAAGTCTATATATCTGTCTGTTGCATTTCTTAATTCTCGGGCGATCATTCCTTCAGTTGAGACCACTGTTATATTAGTATTTTTAGAGCGTAAAAGTTCGATCGCTCTTTCAAAATCTCCATCACCACTAAAAAGAATTACCCTATCATATTGATCTACCGTATTAAACATATCTACAACTATTTCTATATCTAAATTAGCTTTTTGGGAATAACGACCCGAGCTATCATCATAATATTCTTTTAAAATTTTTGTGCGTACTGTATAGCCTAGACTTATAAGTGCATCACGAAAGCCTCTTTGGTCTTGAGAATCTTTTAAACCTGTGTACCAAAAAGCATTAATTAATTGAACATTTGGGTCTTTTGTAAAATAGTCTAAAACCCTGCGGGGGTCAAAAAACCAACCATTTTTTTGTTGGGCGTAAAACATATTATTTCCATCTACAAAAATTGAAAGACGTTCTTTCAAATATTTTTTCTCATTTTTATTTTCCATAAAAAATCATACCTATTATTTGTCTTAATTTAAGTGCTATTTTCTTAGTTTTAACTACTATTATAGCATTTAATTAAGTCTTAATAAAGGACAGTGGATCAGCGTTGGAAGTAATTTTTTTTTTCAGATAGCAAACCAACTTCAATGAGTAAGATAGGAGCACCAGTCACTCCATCCTCCTGGATAAAGTTTGACTTTTGTTCCCAGTCCTGCTATTTCTAAAGACAAAAGATTTACACAAGCAGTTACCCCAGAACCACAATAAACAATAATTTGTTCTGCTTGTTGAAAATCAGCCCATAATTGTTGTTGAGTGGTAGGAGGAAGAAGAAAACCCTGTGGGGAGGTAACTTGTTTCCAGGGGGAGTTAATAGCACCAGGAATATGACCAGCAATGGGGTCAATGGGTTCTATTTCTCCTCGATAGCGATCGCTGTCCCTTGAGTCTATCAATACCACATTATCGGCATCTTTTTTAGTTTTGACGGTGTCGATGTCTACCACCCAGTCAAGTTGAGGTTGAGGGGAAAATTTCCCTGGTTTTGGTGCTGGTATTTCATTAGTGGTGGAATATCCGTGATTTTTCCAAGCAGAAAAACCACCATCAAGGAGAGCGACTTGTGAGTGACCCAAATATCGCAAATACCACCAAAGACGGGCTGAAAAGGCAAAACGGGAGTCATCATAAGCTATTACTAGGGTTTCCCCTGAAACTATCCCGATGGTTTCTAATTTAGCGGCGAATATTTGAGGATCTGGTAAAGGATGTCGCCCCCCATGTTCTTTTACTGGGGCTGATAGGTCTTGATTTAAATCGAGGTAATATGCACCAGGAATATGACTATTAAGATATTCCTGATAACCTGCTTTTGGGTCACTCAATAAAAAACGACAGTCAATAACAATAATTTTTGGGTTATTTAACTGTTCTTTTAGCCATTCTGGTGCAACAATAAAATCTCTCATGGGTTAGACTCGGTTTTTGTATGGGTAAATTCTTTAATAATTAATAGACAGTTACGTTGATTATCATTTGTGCGCTCATAACTTAAATGATTTGCTATTTTTAATAAAATAGGAATACCTCGCCCTCTCTCACAATTTTCCTCATTTCTCTTTTTCAACTGCTTAATATACTCTTCTAAATCAAAACCTGGACCATAATCAAAAATACGAATTTCCATCCTTTTTTTTGTTATAATAACTTCTATATCAATAGTAGTTGTAGGGGGTAAATTTTTGTGGGCGTGTTCAACAGCATTAGTAAAGCCTTCAGCTACTGCTAGCTGACATTGCAGCCAATCTTTTTCTGAAATCCAAGGTTGATATATTTGCTCAAATTGAGGCAATAACTCAGCAAGTTCAGTGTCGCTAGTAACTTTATATTTTTTTTTCAATTGCTTTTTACCTGTTAAATCTACGTTTTCTAAATTCTTATTCAGAGAAGATTCACAATCAGAACCAAGGGAAGATAAATCAATCATTTTTGTTACCAAGATTTTTATCAATTCAATTATAATTGAGGTCAGTAAGGGAACTGTTATAAATTAAGTTTTATGAATAAAATTTTAATCATTGATGATGATCGAACAATGCGGCTTGTACTAAAAAAAAATTTGACTATCAATGGTTACGAGGTGATAGTAGCTGGTGATGGAGAGGAAGGGTTAACCCTAGCTCAAGAGTATCGCCCCCAGCTCATAATTTGTGATTGGATGATGCCTCGGATGGATGGGTTAGAAGTGTGTCGTCAAATCAAAACTAACCCAGAGCTTGCAACTACTTTTTTTGTGTTGCTTACCGCCCAAAATTCTCTTGAAGACAAGGTTATAGGTTTAGATGCTGGTTCAGATGATTTTTTATCGAAGCCTATTGATATGTTAGAGTTAAATGCTCGTGTGCGAGCGGGTTTAAGAATACATCTACTCAGCAATCAGTTAAAGCAACAAAAAGAATTACTTGAAGCTGAATTGGCAGAAGCAGCAGAGTATGTTATTTCTATACTGCCTGAGCCGCTAACAAGTACCGCCACAACCATTGATTTTCGCTTTATTCCTTCAACCCAGTTAGGAGGAGACGGTTTAGATTATTTTTGGCTAGATGATCATCATTTAGCCATGTATTTGCTAGATGTTTCAGGTCATGGTTTGCGTGCTGCTTTACCTTCTGTTTCCATAATTAATATGCTGCGTTCTCGCCAACTCAACACGGTAAACTACTATCAACCCAGTGATGTCTTATCTGGCTTAAATCAAACCTTTCAGATGAACGCTCGCAATTCAAGTTATTTTACTATGTGGTATGGAGTTTATAACTTGAGAAAACGTGAGTTAGTTTATGCTAGTGCTGGACATCCACCTGCTATTTTGTTTTCTCCTGACAATTTTGGAGAAATAATAGAACAACGTTTGAAAACTAGAGGTTTTCCCATTGGGATGTTTCCTGATGCTGAATATTATAATGTTTCTTGTAAAATTCCTCGAAAATCTAGATTATATATTTTCAGCGATGGTATCTATGAAATTAGTAAATCAGATGGCAATATCTGGGGCATTGATGAATTTATTAAACTGCTCAAAAATTTAAGTCTAGAACCATTATCTAATTTAGATATCCTTTTAAAATGGGTCAAAGAGGTTGAGCTAAAAATTGAGTTTGATGATGATATATCTATCATAGAAGTTAAATTTGAATAAGGGTTTATTTGGGTTATTTACAAATCAAGTCATTTATTTGTATTACTAAAGCAATAATCAGGATTAATGTATTAAAATAAATCTACAATTGGTGGAGAAATTGTTCACGATTAGGATAAATTTTAAATATTTTTTCCATATCAGTTAATTCAAATAACATTTTGATTTGTTGGTTGAGAGAACAAAGAACAAGTTGAGCTTTAGCTTCCATCACAGATTTACGAATTATTACCAAAGTGCCCAAGCCAGTACTATCCACAAAGGTGACATTGTTGAAATCAATTAAGACAATTTTGGCTCCTTCTCGAATAATTTCATTTACCATTTTACGTAAATTAGGAGCTTCAGTTTTATCTAAAATACCCACAGGTTCAAGAATTTTAAGATCAGAGTTCATTGAGCAAACTGTTTAAAAACAACTAATTCTGTTAAGATAACATTTATTGTTGACAAAATTCAAGAGGTGAGGGAGCAATGGAAACTTATGATGCCATTATCATTGGTGCAGGTCACAATGGGTTGGTTTGTGCTGCTTACCTCCTCAAAGCAGGCTATAAAGTATTATTATTAGAAAAACGCTCTGTACCAGGTGGTGCAGCAACTACTGAGTTTGTGCTTCGAGATACTGCCCCTGGTTTTAAGTTTAACTTGTGTGCCATCGACCATGAATTTATTTTCCTCGGGCCCGTAATTGAAGAGTTGGAACTCTCTAAGTATGGTTTAGAATACCTTTATTGCGATCCTACAGTATTTTGTCCCCATCCAGATGGAAAATATTTCCTCGCTCATAAGTCTTTAGAACATACTTGTGCAGAAATAGCTCGCTACAGTGCTAGAGATGCTCAAAAATACGCAGAATTTACAAAATATTGGCAGGGGTTAATGAAGGCGATCGCCCCGATTTTTAATGCACCGCCTCAGCATTTATTTGATATTTTAGGTAACTATAACTGGGAAAACATTCAAGCTGTTTTGGGGGTTGCTGGTTCTCCTAAAAAGGCTTTAGATTTTTTGCGTACTATGATTAGCTCCCCAGAAGATGTGCTCAATGAGTGGTTTGATACGGAAATTGTTAAAGCACCCCTGGCACGTTTAGTCGCAGAAATAGGCGCTCCTCCCTCCCAGAAGGGGATGGCGTCAGGAGCAATGATGATCGCGATGAGACATAGTAAAGGGGTGGGAAGACCGCGCGGTGGTACGGGTGCACTCACCCAAGCTTTGGTGAATTTAGTCACCAGTAAAGGTGGAGTTATTCTCACAGAAAAAATGGTGAAGCGGGTAATAATTGAAGATGGTCGCGCTGTGGGAGTAAGAGTTGCTGGAGGTAAAGAATATCTCGCTAAATTGGGAGTAATTTCTAATATTGATGCACAAAGGCTTTTTCTTCAGTTAATAAACTCTGCCGATCTCGATGCTGCAGACTCAGCTTTAAGAGAAAGAATTGAACGAAAAATTGTAAATAATAACGAAACAATTCTCAAAATAGATTGTGCTTTATCTGAACCTCCTCGCTTTGTTGCTTATGACCATAAAGATGAATATTTAATGGGAACAGTGTTAATTGCTGACTCGATGAATCATGTAGAACAAGCCCATTCTTTGGCTATGATGGGACAAATTCCTGACTCTAACCCCTCCATGTATTTGGATGTTCCAACTATACTTGACCCTTCTATGGCTCCTGATGGAAAACATACTCTCTGGATAGAATTTTTTGCTCCTTATCAAATTTATGGGGCTGAAGGTACGGGTTTAAATGGGACAGGTTGGACAGATGATTTGAAAAATAAAGTGGCTGATAAAGTAATTGATAAATTAGCAGAATATGCCCCGAATATTAAACAAGCAATTATTGCTCGTCGGGTAGAAAGTCCCGCAGAATTAGGGGAAAGATTGGGCAGTTATAAGGGGAATTATTATCATATTGATATGAGTCTCGATCAGATGATTTTTCTCCGTCCTCTCCCAGAAATTGCTAATTATAAAACTCCTATTAAAGGGTTGTTTCTTACAGGAGCCGGAACTCATCCAGGTGGGTCAATTTCAGGAATGCCAGGACGTAATTGTGCTAAGGTGATTATTCAGTCTCAACAGTCTATTTGGTCAAAATTTGGGGGGTCTTTTAACTCCCATCAGCTTCATAGGCAAGGGGCTTAAGCCCCTTGTCTTCGCTACTGGAGGGGCGATCGCCTTAAGCCAGCGCAAGGGGCTTAAGCCCCTTGTCTTCGCTACTGGAGGGGCGATCGCCTTAAGCCAGCGCAAGGGGCTTAAGCCTCTTGTCTTCGCTACTGGAGGGGCGATCGCCTTAAGCCAGCGCAAGGGGCTTAAGCCTCTTGTCTTCGCTACTGGAGGAGCGATCGCCTTAAGCCAGCGCAAGGGGCTTAAGCCCCTTGTCTTCGCTACTGGAGGGGCGATCGCCTTAAGCCAGCGCAAGGGGCTTAAGCCCCTTGTCTTCGCTACTGGAGGGGCGATCGCCTTAAGCCAGCGCAAGGGGCTTAAGCCCCTTGTCTTCGCTACTGGAGGGGCGATCGCCTCAAACTTGGAGAATTTCAATATATAAATGTAACAAAAATTATGAAAAATCAAGTTTTAATACTAGGAGGAAATGGCAGAATAGGTAGTAGTGTGGCTCAAGATTTAAAAAGTCATACTGAGGCGGAAATTATTATTACTGGAAGGGGAGAAAATTTAACTGGTAAGGAGAATTATTTAAAGTTAGATTTGGCAGATACAGAAGGGTTAAGTAAGGCTATATCAGATTGTAAATTGGTGATTCACTGTGCAGGACCGTTTCATTATCGGGATGGTACTGTGCTGAAAATTTGTATCGAAAAAGGGGTAAATTATCTTGATGTAAGTGACCACCGTTCTTTTTATGAGAAGGTGATTTCCTATGGGGAAGAGGCAGCAAAAGTAGGGGTAACAGCTATTTTAAATACGGGGATTTTTCCTGGCATTTCTAATAGTATGGTACGTCAGGGAGTGGAGGAATTAGACACAGCAGAAAAAATTCATTTGAGTTATGTTGTGGCGGGGTCTGGTGGTGCAGGAATAACAGTAATGCGCACAACTTTTTTGGGTCTGAGAAAGGCTTTTAATGCCTGGATAGATGGAAAGTGGCAACAGATTTTACCCTATAGCGATCGCGAAACCATAGACTTTCCTCTTCCCTATGGCAAAACTGGAGTTTATTGGTTTGATGTGCCAGAAACTTACACCTTTGCTGAGTCTTTTTCCGCCAAAACTGTAATTACTAAATTTGGTTCAGTTCCCGATTTTTATAACCATTTAACTTGGATAACTGCCCATGTTTTTCCCTCTAGTTGGATTGAAAGTTCAGCAGGAATAGAATTTTTGTCAAAGGTGAGTCATAAAATGACTTCTTTTACTGATAAATTTAGTGGTATTGGGGTAGCCATGCGAGCAGAAATTACGGGAATAAAAAACCATAAACCAGTCAAATATTGCGCCACAATGGTGCATAAAAATACGGCAGTTGCCGCAGGTTATGGTGCAGGAAGTGTGGCACAATTATTATTAGAAAATAAGCTCCATAAACCTGGTATTTGGCCAGTGGAACAAGTATTATCAACGGATTTATTTTTACAATGTATGGATAGTCGGGGGGTGAAAATTGAGCAAAATTTAAGTTGAGAAATAAATATTTAATACAGGAGTATTAATAATGGATAAATTTCTGATAATTATGAGATGGGTATCCCCAGCAGCTATTATTTTAGCTTTCTTAGTTTTGGGAATTGTATTTGAAAAAAGTGTTCTTAAAAAGTTAAAGGAAATTACAGAAAGAACTACCTGGGAAGGAGATGATTTAATTGTTGACTCTCTGGAAAATGTCAGTACACTTTGGTTTCTTTTGGGGGGTATTTATTTAGCCATACCAACTATCCCATTACCAGGTTCACTTATTACGGTTATTCATAAAGTTCTCATTGCAACTTTTCTAGGTTCAGCAACTCTAATTGTCTCTCAACTAGCTATTGATTTTATTCAGCTTTATACTAATAGAAGAGATAGTAGTGCAACTTTAACTTCTTTATTTGAATATCTCACCAAAATTGCTATTTTTACCCTGGGTGGTTTGATTATAATTCAGGCAATTGGTATTCCTATTACCCCATTATTAACTGCTTTTGGAGTTGGTGGTGTTTCCCTGGGGTTAGCTTTTAAAGATACTCTAGCTAATTTGCTTTCTGGGATTAATATTATTCTCTCTAAAAAAATTAGACCAGGTGACTATTTGCAACTGAAAAGTGGGGAAGAAGGATATGTGGTAGATGTGGAATTAAAATATACAGTAATTAGGCAAATTGAAGGCAATATGGTGGTTATTCCTAACTCATATATTTTGGCTTATAGTTTCACTAATTATAACCTTCCTGAAAAACAAATGTTAGTACCAGTACAAGTGGGTATAAGTTATGAAAGTGACTTAGAAAAAGTAGAAGCAGTTACCCTAGAAGTAGCAAAAGAAGTGATGGAACAAGTAAAAGGAGGTGTGCCAGAATATGAACCTTTTATGCGTTATAATGAATTTGATTATTTTAGTATAAATTTAACAGTATATTTAGCAGTTTTAGATTATTACGATCAACTAATAGTTAAACATGAGTTTATTAAAAGATTGCACAAAAGATATCGCTTAGAAGGTATCAAAATTCCTTTTCCCATTAAAGCAGGATACATGACCCAGAAAAATGGACAAATCGAAAAATTAAGTAAAGAAAATATATAGCAATTCTCAAATAACTAAGGTACAGTTTTTTTTGGTTGACAAGGGGCTTAAGCCCCTTGTTCATAGTTGACAAGGGGCTTAAGCCCCTTGTTCATAGTTGACAAGGGGCTTAAGCCCCTTGTTCATAGTTGACAAGGGGCTTAAGCCCCTTGTTCATAGTTGACAAGGGGCTTAAGCCCCTTGTCTCACCATCAGAAAAAGAGGAAATACTGTGACTGCAAAAAAAAGGAAATATTTTAAAATAATAATTGGGGTAATAATTGGGGTATTGTTAATGTTAAATTTAACTCCAGTAATGGCTCAGTCTAATCAAATAAATCCTGAAAAAACAACAGAAAAAGTTGTGTTAGATGGTAGAGAAATTTTCGAGTTAACTGGAACAGAGCAATTTTCCGCAAAAGAAAGAGTAGAATGGGTGAAATTTCAACTTGAAGCAGTGGTGGAGTCACAGCAACAACCAAATATTAGAATAGATAAGCGCAATGAATTACCAATTATTCTGATTAATGACCGCTATTTGTTGACTGTTACTCAAAGAGATACAGTTTTTGGTAATACTCCAGAAGAAGAAGCAAATATCTGGTCAGAAAAAATTCTTAAAGCGGTAAAACAAGCACAAAGAGAAAGAAGCGGTAAGTTTTTATTACGGTCATTTTTGATAACAATAGTTGCTGTTGTCTGGGCGATCGCCTTTCACTGGTTTTTAGGGAGGTTATTCCAAAGTTTTCGCCGAAGAATACCACAGTTTTTAAACTCCATTGGTGGTGTTTCATCTGAAGAAAACCCCATTGCCTTAAAATTATTTTTTGACCTTAGCTTACTGTTAACTCGGATAACATTGTGGGTGTTAGTTTTTCTCTATGCAACTAATTTATTTCCCCTAACAAGGGAATGGAGTTATTTAGTTAGTGATAGTCTCATTCAAACTTTAACCTCTCCCATTCTCACCATCGGGAATAATTCTTACTCAGTAGTTAATTTTTTAATTCTGATTAGTTTATTATTAACATTAATCATTTTTGCTGGTACTTTTAGCAATTTTATCCGCATCCATTTTTTAGAAATTACAAGAATAAATAGGGGCAGTCAGGAAATAATTGTTATCATATGTAAATACACAATTATCTTTTTAGGAACACTTGTTATTTTACAAGTTTGGGGATTTGATTTAAGTTCCTTAACCATTTTATTAAGTGTATTAGGTGTAGGAATTAGTTTTGGTTTTCAAGACATCGCCAAAAACTTTGGAAGTGGAGTAGTTTTACTGTTTGAGCGTCCTATTCGAGTGGGTGATTTTGTTCAAGTGGGGGAATTTACAGGTACAGTAGAAAATATCGGTGCAAGGAGTACTTTAGTGAGAACTTTAGACCAAATTTCTATTATTGTACCCAATTCTCGTTTTTTAGAAACAGAAGTAATTAACTGGAGTCATCACAATCCAGTTTGTCGTCTTCACCTATTAGTAGGAGTGGCTTATGGTTCTGATGTTAATTTAGTGCGTCAAGCTTTATTAGAAGCAGCAAAAGATTGTCCAGATGTTTTATTAATTCCTAAACCTCAAGTTCAATTTATGGGTTTTGGTGACAGTGCTTTAAACTTTGAACTGTTAATTTGGATTGCGGAACCGAGTAAACAACCTATTATTAAAAGTGAGATGTATTTTCGGATTGAAGCTACTTTACGTCACCATAAAATAGAAATTCCTTTCCCGCAAAGAGACTTACATTTGCGCTCTGGTTCAATGGTTTCACCAGAGTTAGAACAAGCTCTTTTACAGTTATTATCACAGCAAAATATTAATGGTTCTGGTAAGAATAATAATTAACAATTTAGTAAGTAGCAAACAATATTATTAAATGAGTTGTGCAGAGACAAGGGGTTTAAACCCCTTGTCTAAGACCTATAATTTTATTTTTGATTTTCACAAATTATGATTATGTAAAAATTAATATACAAACAATGACCAATGACTTAATTACTAAAGTTCTCACAAACTTAAGTTATTAGACCTGTTGCGAAAATTTTTTAACCCCCCCTAACCCCCCCTTAATAAGGGGGGGAATGTCTGTTTTTTGGTAATTTTCCCCCCCTTATTAAGGGGGGGTTAGGGGGGGTTAACACTACTTCGCAGCTTTTGGTCTATTGCAAGATCTCAGATCAGCGATCAATTTTTGGTTAATTCCACAAACCGCCATAGAATAAATTCTATGGCTAATAGCTTAAGTCCACTCTTCGTGGACTAATTTTATTTTTAAAATCTTAATTATTCTAGTCCGTTTTAACGGACTTTCGCTATTAGCCATAGAATTTATTCTATGGCGGTTGGCAATAATTAGGATCAAACCCTGGTGATTTTGTTAAACTTTCTAAAAGTAGAATTTGTGAGTTAATAACAATGGAATTAAACCAGAAATTTGAGTATTTTTCCGCACGCATCAAACCACTATTAGAGAAAATCTATGACCAAGATACGCAAGAAAAACTGTTAAAACAACTGTTTGACTTGTTAGAAGAACATTTTGCACCGCAAATGAAAGAGGATCTCCATAAATGGAGTGAAAACAACGTACAAATCATCACCTATGGAGATACTATTATCCGCAAAGGGGAAAAACCCCTCAAAACCCTTTACCATTTCCTCAAGGAATATTTGGGGGATACCATCACTGGGGTTCACATTTTGCCCTTTTTCCCTTATAGTTCAGATGATGGTTTTGCAGTGATTGATTATTTAAATGTAAGTCCAGAGTTAGGAGACTGGGAAGACATTAAACCCATCGCCAATAAATTTAATTTAATGGTTGACTTAGTTATTAATCATGTCTCCAGTAAAAATATTTGGTTTGAACAATTTAAAAAAGGAGAAAAACCAGGATGTGATTATTTTATCGAAGTAGATCCTAATCAAGACTTATCTCAAGTTGTCCGCCCTCGTAGCACCCCCCTTTTAACCAAAGTAGAAACAGTTAACGGTTACAAATATGTTTGGAGTACTTTTAGTGAAGACCAAATTGATGTTAATTTTGCCAACCCAGATGTACTGATTGAATATATTAAAATTATTCTTTTTTATGTCAAAATTGGGGCTAAATTTATTCGTTTAGATGCAGTAGGTTTTTTGTGGAAAAAAATAGGGACTTCTTGTATTCATTTACCAGAAACCCATGCAGTAATTCGCTTAATTCGCGAAATTTTGCAAATGCTTAATCCCTCAGTATCATTAATTACAGAAACCAATGTACCTAACAGGGAAAACCTCACTTATTTTGGGAATCGAAATGAGGCGCACATGGTTTATAACTTTAGTCTTCCCCCTCTATTACTTAATGCTTTATTACAAGGAAAATCAGACCATTTAAAAACCTGGATGATGCGAATGCCTCCTGTACCAATGGGTTGTGCTTACTTTAATTTTACTGCTTCTCACGATGGAATTGGGCTACGTCCTGCTGAGGGTTTATTAACTGATGATGAGTATCAAACTCTGTTAGCAATGATGCAGAAATTTGGCGGTAAAATAAGTATGAGAAAGCAACCTGATGGCAACCAAAGTCCCTATGAAATTAACATTTCTTGGTTTGATGCTATGAAAGGAACAGCCAAAGGGGAAGATGTCTGGCTTCTAGAAAGGTTTCTTTGTTCTCAAACTATTATGATGGCATTAGATGGCATTCCCGCATTTTATATTCATAGTTTATTGGCTACTACAAATGACCAAGAAAATGTAGAAAAAACAGGCATTAATCGCGCTATTAACCGCCATAAATGGGATTATAAAGAGTTAGAAAAACGGCTGAATGACCCGCGATCGCCTCAATCTATTGTTTTAAAAGAACTCTCTCGACGCATTAAAATTCGTCGCTCTCAACCTGCTTTTCATCCTAATGCTACTCAATATACTCTTCATCCTCTTAATAATGGATTTTTTAGCTTTTGGAGACAGAGTATTTATCGGGAGCAAAGTATTTTCTGTGTCAATAATTTAACTAACTCCCATCAAACGCTTAATCTCACAGATTTAAATTTGTTTGATACAGAAGAATGGTATGATTTAATTAGTGGCGAAGAATTTAAAAATATAACATCAAAATTAACCATGAACCCCTATCAAACTCTGTGGATAACTAATAAATATACCCCTAATTTTGATTAAGATTAATCATTAGTCATTAATCATTAGTTATTAGTCATTAGTTATTAGTCATTGGTAATAATATGTCAATTATGATAACTAACCACTAATAATTAACCATTAATAATTTACAACTAATGACCAATGACTAATGACCAATGACTAATGACTAATAACTAATACCGCAAAAAGTTAGAAATTAAGCCTCATCAAGAGCAACAATACCTGGTAGCTCCTTACCTTCGAGTAATTCGAGACTAGCACCACCACCAGTGGAAATATGACTCATTTGATCAGCAACACCGACTTTTTCTACTGCAGCAACAGAGTCACCACCGCCGATAATAGTAGTAGTACCTGTTTTGGTTAAATCAGCAAGAGTACGGGCGATCGCCTCTGTCCCTACTGCGAATTTATCGAACTCAAACACACCCATAGGGCCATTCCAAAGAACTGCCTTACAATCTGAAAGAGCACTTTGGAATACTTTAACAGAATCAGGGCCGATATCTAAACCCATCCAACCATCAGGGATACTCTCAACGCTCACAGTTTTAGAATTGGCATCTGCGGCGAACTTCTCTGCTACTACTACATCAGTAGGTAGAAGCAGTTCAACTCCTTTTTCTTTTGCTTTAGCTTCCAAAGACTTAGCCAACTCTAACTTATCTTCTTCCACCAAAGACTTACCCACACTCAAACCACGAGCTTTATAAAAGGTAAAAATCATCCCTCCACCAATGAGGAGTTTATCGCACTTCTCAAGGAGGGTTTCAATTACACCAATTTTACTAGAAACCTTAGAACCACCAATAATAGCAGCTAGAGGACGCTGGGGATTTTCGATCGCATTTTGGAGATAATTTAACTCTTTTTCAATCAAATAACCAGCTACATTAGGGCTGAGATACTTAGTTACTCCTTCTGTTGAAGCATGAGCGCGATGTGCAGTACCGAACGCATCATTTACATATACATCTGCATTGGCAGCTAATTCTTTTGCAAATTGTGGATCATTTTTTTCCTCTGCGGTGTAAAAGCGGAGGTTTTCGAGTAAAGCTACTTGACCGTTTTTCAATTTAGCGATGGTATCGGTGACTGATTTACCCACACAATCATCACACATTACCACATCTTGTTTGAGTAATTGAGACAAGCGTTCAGCTACTGGTTTAAGGCTGAGACTTTCAATTATTTTACCGTTGGGACGACCCATGTGACTGCATAAAATTACTTTAGCATTCTTTTTGATTAAATCCTCAATGGTTGGTAATGCTGCCCGAATGCGGGTATCATCTGTTATATTTGTATTGTCATCTAAAGGTACATTAAAATCAGCCCGAACTAAAACCCGTTTCCCTGCTAAATCAGCTTCTGATAAACTTGCTACAGTTTTCTTTGCCACTGTTAAATTCCTCCTGTTATACAAATTTTGCTGCAATAGCTATCAAGCTAATTTTACAGGATTGAGTCTATCCAAGTAAATCCGTAAGGAAAGAATACAGTTTTACTTTTTTTGTGTAGCATAAATCTGATTTTTTTTCTGAATTTGTGATCTAATACACAAATTCATTAAATTTCTTGTTGGGAATTAATAATACTAAAAGAAGTATGGGAGGCAAGGGGCTTAAGCCCCTTGTCCTTGTCCTCAGCCCGCAAGTCCTGGTCCTAACCTTCCCTTTCTTTCGCTATACAAGCCTAATGAAGTTCCAGGTTTTGGTCTTTATGTAAATGTGAATATGGCTTATTCACTAACCGTTAATGTGTATTCACCACGTCCATTAGGATCATAAGAGTTCACAATAATGTAATAAACCCCATCAGCGAATAAAGTGACTGTCAACCTAGAATTAGAATTTTGCTCACTAATATCATCATGTTCAGCAATAATCTGATTTTGAGAATCAACTACTGCAAGATAAGGATCAAAATCATCACTTTCTAAAGTAATAACAATAGTTTGACCTGCAACACCATCAAATGGATAAGAATCGTAGCGACTATCATCAGAAGGTATGATCTGGTCATTATCTGCTAAAACACCTTCTTCTTGCAATAATTGATTTAAATTTTCTGGGATTGAATCTTCTTCTGTTACCACGTTGGTAGGATCAGATTTTGATTCATTCCCAACTGTTTGTGTTAGTTCATTGGTAAAGACAATAGAGCAATAATTATCATAATTATCAACTGATTTACAAGCAACTCCACTTAGTTGGAAATCTGGGTTAAAAATGTTGTGGCTAACTCCATTTTCAACAACTAACTGCATCACAATTATTTCAGCCGTCTCACCATAACTACTGTTAGCAGCAAAATCACCATATCTAGAATTAATTTGAGTTAATGTATCAACTGTTTGAGTGCTATAACCTCCGTTATTTCTGGTGTTTTGTTCTGTTAGTAGTTCTTTAGCCGCCACATCCAATTCAGAAACAGAATTTAAAGGAGGTAAAGGAGAGCGATCGCGTAGTTCACCAATTAACTCATCAATTTTTTCCCAACCTTGATTAATTCTAATCGCCCTTTGTCCTGGAATTTTCAGCCAACCATCATAATAATACTTCTTCATTTCTGCTAACCAATCAGCATAAACTGTAGGGTTAGTTCTTGCTTTATTTATTTCTGCTAAAACTGCTAACTCTAAAGTATTTTTTTCACTATCAATATCTTGAGTTAGCCAATAATTGTTAACCTTACTTGCTTGTTTTTCGGGAATCAAAGCAGCATTTACCACTCCTGCCACTGTTATATTTATCATCGAAACTAATAAGCAACTTTTCAGGTTATTTTGAGCATTTATTTGCATAGGAATTATTCAACCTAAAAATCGATCTAAAGCAGACTTTAACTCTTCAATTTCCGTTTCTATATTTCCCTCTACCGCAGCGCGAGCAATACACTCACTGAGATGTTCATCCAAAATTATACGTGCAACACGGTCTAATCCTCCACGAACTGCAGCGATTTGAATTAAAACTTCAGGACAAGGTCTACTTTCTTTAATCATAGTTTTAATTCCACGAATGTGACCCTCAATGCGAGAAAGTCGATTAATAATCTGTCGCATTGATTCTTCACTATGAACATGAGGAGTCACTTCTTTACCTTGATTTTTTTCTTGAGTTATTTCTTTTAGATTTGAATGTGCAAAATCATGATGACTATGGTGTTTATGCACATCTTTTTCGTTATTCTCAGAAAGATTAACAGGTTTATTTTTCAATAGATGATCTCCTTTTATTTTTTCCTGGGAGCATATTTCTAAGAGCAGTGAACAGTTATCAGTGAGAAGTTATCAGTGACCAATGACCAATTATCAGTTAAAATTCTTCAATTTTCATATTTTAGATTTTTAACTGTTTCTTGGTACGTGTTTCCTGATAGCTGTTCACTGCTCACAGTTTACTCTTCAAAAGTATCATCTACAAAACCATCATTTGATCCAGATAAATCAGAATCAAAATTTTGGTCAGAGAGACTTTCTTTTTGAGAAGAATTATTAGAACCTTCTGCATAAACTCGTGCTGTTTGATCATCAAGAATCAAATCAGAAGCTGTATCAAAATCTTCTACATCTGATGAAGTTGAAGAAGTTTTCTTATTTTGTTTAGCGGAGGTTTTTGTTTTTCTTTTTTTAGGTTCAGAATCAGCTTGAGAAGATTTAGTTTTAGTAGAGGTTTTTGTTTCTTTCTTTTTGGTTGTTTTCTGCTTAGAAACCTGAGCAGCTTCTTCCAAAACCACCTTATTTTCCTCATCCAAGGCTGCTTGTGCTCGCAGAGAAGTCTGCATCCCATCAGGAGAATTATATCCTGTTCCTGCAGGAATCAAACGGCCGATAATTACGTTTTCTTTCAAACCGCGAAGCCAATCTGATTTACCTTCGATCGCCGCTTCTGTGAGTACCCTGGTTGTTTCCTGGAAACTTGCGGCTGAAATAAAGCTATCAGTATTCAAACTTGCCTTTGTTATGCCTAATAGCATAGGAGTATAACGAGCTGGAGCGCTCCCTGTTATCGACATTGTTTCATTTACCTGCTCCACTTCCCGTAAATCCACCAGTTCTCCTGGCAGCATTATTGTATCTCCTCCATCATCTATCCGCACCTTTGAGGTCATTTGTTTAACGATCACCTCAATATGCTTATCATTGATTTCAATTCCCTGAGACTGATAAACGGACTGAACCTGATTTACCAAAAAGCTCTGGACCTTTTCCATAGCAATCATTGCTGCTTCATAAACCCCCTTTTCTCCCTCATAATACTCAAAAAATATCTCTAATATTTCATGGGGATTTGCGGGACCATCTGTCAAAGGATCTCCTGGTTTCACTTCTTGGTTATCACTGACTAAAACATTTTGACCTGGCATAATTTTATAGTCGCTAACCACACCGTCAGCTTCCATTACCTTAACATCAAACGTTTCATCTTCCCTACGCTCCACCTGACATATACCACCCCTACGAGCTAATATAGCCGACTCTTTTGGTTTACGAGCTTCCAACAGTTCCTCAATACGGGGCAAACCTTGAATAATATCACCTGTTTTTGCTTTTTCATATACGAGCATTACCAGGTTATCGCCCCTTTGTACCAAGTCTCCAGTGTTTATTTGTAATGCTGCTCCTGCAGATATGCGATAGGGACGGGCCAAGCGTAAAGTGATCCCTTCTGATTCTACTGATATTACTTGACCTGATACTGGTGATTTCACTCCTGGTGCAATTTCACTATTTGCTACCACCAAATCTCCTTTTTCTAGATTTGTCTGCTTGCAATCTAGCTTCATCTGGTCACTATCTCTTACCACCAATACTCTCCGAATCGCCTCAGCACCTTCTCGAATACCGCGCACCATCCCTGACTCTAAAGCTCGTATTTCTGTTCTTGCTACAACTGCTCCACTGGGAATTTCCTGACCATCTTCCACCATGCGTATAGTTTCAATTTTTCCACCATAAGGGTCTGTTTCTACATCCCGTCGGAGAATCAAGGACTCTAGTATCACCATTTGTAGCCGCCCAACATTTTCCTCATTTTCATCAGGTACCAATTCAATATCTGCTGAAATATGAGAAGATGAACCATTATTAGCTTCAATCTCTAAAACTAATAGGCTACTTAATAGAGATACCCCTGAAACCGATTTTACCCTTTCTCCATCTTTATAATGTATCCGCTGCACACTGCGCAGATTTATTTGTCGCGTTCCTGATGTATTTATTGAACCTGTAGAAGGTCCTGGTCCACTCTCCTTTACTACATACTCGATTACTGGTCTTAACAAAATAGCAAAACCATCTGGGGTATCTGCCAGTTCACAATAACGCAACTCCTCAACGATCACTCCAGGAATTACTTCTGTTCCTGGTCTTACTACTTGCCCTTCTGAATAAGACGATCCCAAACTCGGATCATCAATATAATGCAGATCCCCTGGTTTAATCACCAGTTCCCGTAAAATATCATTTTTTTGAATTACTTCTACTATTCCTGATTGCTGACAGAATATATCCTTAACTACCTCTGTTCCCGCCTCTACGTGCTGACCATCTTCCACCAGTAACAAAGATATATCTTTATTTACCTCATGTATCTCTTCAGGAACCCACAACAAACTACCTCCACAAGTTATTTCATAGCCCTGTTTACGATTCCCTTTAGATACCTCAACCCCTGCATATTTGATAATGCCTCCAGTTTGAGTTTGATAGCGATCATCTATTAATTCAGCAATCACATCATTATTTTGTACCTTTGTACCTGGTGTTGCTTTCAACATAAAACGACGCTCATCTGCCGTATAAATTACATACTGCTCCCTTACTCCTGTACTCTCCAGATGTACTTCTGCTTGGTCTAATAACACTGAAGCGGTAATTATTTCTATTTCCCTGCTATTGGGGTTTGTCAACCGTACCACACCGCCACTAGAAGTCACCAACTTAGTAACAGCTAACACAGTTCCTGGTTTCACCAATTCCCCATTAGTCACCACTGGTTCAGCCTGGGGTGGTAGGTTATAAACCTCACCTGATAATACCCATAACATCCCCGCCTTGTTTGCTACATGAGTAATATTCCCTTGACGGTCTATTTTTTCATCATAGGTAAGATTCTCAAAAAGTACCTCTCCTGCTAAGTTTGAAGTTACATCTTTTGTCTCCGTTTCTGTACTTTTTTGTACCTTTTGCGGCACCACCTCAGCTATCAGTTGGTCTTTTTCTACCTTTTCTCCATCTACTACATACAGAAAAGAACCCGCAGCCAACTGATAAGTATCCTCATTGACCCTTAACTCTCCTGACATTTCTACCAGCAACCTGTCATCCCCATGACGGGTTCTCACTTTCCGCGTTGCTAAATTTGCGGTAAATTTCACAATCCCACTCGTTTTCGCCTTCTCCTGCCGTGCAACCTCTCCCGTGAATACACCTCCCGTGTGGAAAGTCCGCATGGTCAACTGAGTTCCTGGTTCACCAATGGACTGAGCTGCAATAATTCCGATCGCCTCTCCCAGGTTCACCATTTCACCGTGAGCCAAACTCCACCCATAACATTGTCTGCATACAGATCTTGCTGCTTCACAGGTCAAAGGCGATCGCACTATCACCTCATCTACTGCTGCATCTATTTTGTGAGCCAAATCATCATCTACTGCTGTATTACGTGTCGCGATTATTTCTCCTGTTGATGGGTCTACCACATCCCTTGCCAATATTCTCCCAAAGAGGCGTTCTGACAACTTAATCAAAACCTCCTCACCATCTTTCATCGCCTTAAGACTGATACCCCTTTGAGTTCCACAATCTATTTCTCTTACTATTACATCTTGTGACACATCTACTAATCGCCTTGTCAGATAACCACTATCTGCTGTTCTCAAGGCTGTATCTACCAGACCTTTTCTAGCCCCATAGGACGAAATAATATACTCAGTTACAGTCAACCCTTCTCTGAAATTTGTTTTAATTGGCAAATCTATAATTTGACCTTGAGGATCAGCCATTAACCCGCGCATTCCCACCAATTGACGCACCTGGCTCATATTTCCCCTTGCCCCTGAGAATGCCATCATATACACTGAATTGAGGGGATCTGTTTCTTTAAAGTTACGAACCACCTCTTTACTCAAATCATTTGAAATACTATTCCAAGTATCAATTACTTTTTGGAAGCGTTCTACTTCTGTTATTTCCCCTCTTGCATAACGTTCTTCTGTTGCTTTTATTTCTTCTTCAGCACTTTCAATCATGCCTCGTTTTTTTGGAGGAATAACTAAATCTTCTACACTAATTGACACCCCTGCTTGTGTTGCATATCTAAACCCCATATCTTTTAGCTTATCCGCCATTTGAGCTACCCTTGCTGAACCATGGGTTGTAAAAGCCTTAGCTATTAACTTTTTCAGTTCTTTTTTATCACTAATCTTGTTGTAGAATTTCATTTTTTTTTTCAGTTATTAATATGCCATCTTCGGTCCTTAGTCCTTAGTCCTTAGTCATTTATTTTTAGTTGTTAGTTATTGGTACTAATATTTGAATGCTCATAACTATCAAATAGCAAATAAAAACTAAAGACTAATGACTAATGACTAACTTTTTTTTTCCCAATTCATCATCAATAATGAACAATTAATAGCCGTTTCTGCCTCACATATTCTTTAACTCTGACACCTATTAATTATTCATTATTAATTGTTAGACTTCTTCTTCTTCTTCGTCCTCTTCTTCTATTTCAATGCTTTCATCCATTGATTCATACATAGGACGACTTGGGGCACGACGCTTACTCTCAACCATCAAATCCACTTCTACATCAGAGGTTCCCATGTCCGTTGTATCCACTTTATGAACTGCTATATCTAGACCTAAAGATTGTAGCTCTCGCATCAATACTTTAAATGATTCAGGAGTACCTGGACGTGGAATAGGTTTCCCCTTGACGATCGCATTTAGGGCTTCATTTCTTCCTTGCATATCATCTGACTTCACTGTCAAAATTTCTTGCAAAGTATAAGCTGCACCATAAGCTTCTAACGCCCATACCTCCATTTCTCCAAAACGCTGACCACCCTGTTGTGCTTTTCCACCCAAAGGTTGTTGAGTCACCAAAGAATAGGGTCCTGTTGATCGAGCATGAATCTTATCATCTACCAAATGTACTAGCTTCAGCATATATGCTTTACCCACAGTCACTGGGCGGTCAAAAGGTTCTCCTGTGCGTCCATCAAACACTGTTATTTTTCCTGGATTATTTTTATCAAAAACCCAATTCTTATTTAGCTTTTGAGCAGCTTCTTCTATTTTTCCATGTACTGTTAACTTTGAAGCCTCCTCACCATACATTTCATCAAAAGGGGTTACCTTAAACCTTACCCCTAGATGCTCTCCTGCCCAACCCAGAAGACACTCAAACACCTGTCCCACATTCATCCGAGAAGGTACCCCCAAAGGATTGAGCACAATATCTACTGGTGTTCCATCTGGCAAGTATGGCATATCCTCAACTGGCAATATACGGGAAATAATCCCTTTATTCCCATGTCGCCCTGCCATTTTATCTCCCACTTGAATTTTCCTTTTTTGGGCTAAATAAACTCGCACCACCATATTTGCACCTGGAGGTAACTCATCACCTTGCTCACGGGTAAAGCGACGTACTTGGATCACCCTTCCTTTTTCGCCATTGGGCACTCGCAGGGAGTTATCTCGTACATCCCGCGCTTTTTCGCCAAATATTGCCCTTAATAACTTCTCTTCTGGGGGCTGATCTGATTCCCCTTTTGGTGTTACTTTTCCTACAAGTATATCTCCTGATTCCACATAGGCTCCTACCCGAATTATGCCTTCTTCATCTAAATTCCTCAGAGCTTCTTCTCCCACATTGGGAATTTCGCGAGTTATTTCTTCTGGTCCTAACTTAGTTTGTCTTGCTTCTATTTCATGTTTTTCTACGTGTATACTTGTGTACACATCATCGATCACCAGACGTTCACTGATCAAGATTGCATCTTCGTAGTTATAACCTTCCCAGGGCATATAAGCTATTGTTACATTTTGTCCCAGAGCTATTTCTCCTCCTTCAGTTGATGAACCATCAGCTAACACCTGCCCTGGCACTACATCCTCTCCTTGGTATACCAAAGGACGCTGATTTAAACAAGTATCTTGGTTTGACCTTTGATACTTCATCAGCTTGTATTCTTTTTCCTCTCCTGTTTCTTTTCCGTCTTCTTTTACTTTTACAACCACCCTGGAAGCATCTACAAAACTTACCACTCCATATACTGTTGCTACTACCACCATACCTGAATCCCGAGCCGCCTGAGCTTCTAACCCTGTTCCCACTAATGGGCGTTCTGGACGCAATAAAGGTACCGCTTGTCGCTGCATATTTGATCCCATCAGAGCTCGGTTAGCATCATCATGTTCCAGGAATGGTATTAAAGATGTTGCCACTGAAACTATCTGTACTGGAGAAACCGCCACATAGTCCACTTGAGCTGGGGTTGTTGTTGAAAATTCTTGACGGTAACGTACTGCCACGAAATCTCCCAGAATATTTCCCTCAGCATCTGTACTCAAATCCCCTGGGGCTACCCGTAACTCATCCTCTTGATCTGCGGTCAAATATTCTGCTGGTTCATCCCAGCAAACTTGCCCATTTTTTACTTTATAGTAAGGGGTTTCGATAAAACCATATTCATTCACCCTTGCATAAGTTGCCAATGAACCTATTAACCCTGCATTTGGTCCTTCTGGAGTTTCCACTGGACAAATCCTACCATAATGGCTTGGGTGAATATCTCTCACCGCAAAACCTGCCCTTTCTCTGCTTAGACCTCCAGGTCCTAAAGCTGAAATTCTGCGTTTATGAGTCAATTCTGCTAATGGGTTAGTTTGATCCATAAACTGGGATAGCTGCGAAGACCCAAAAAACTCCTTTATCGCTGCTACCAAAGGTTTCGGATTTACTAAAGCTGTTGGTGTTAGGGTTTCTGCTTCGCTCACTGTCATTCTTTCCCGAATAATCCGTTCAAGACGACTTAAACCTATGCGCACTTGATTTTGCAGTAATTCTCCTACTGAGCGCACTCTTCTATTTCCCAGGTGATCGATATCATCGGTGTTACCTAGATCAAACTCTAAATTTATTAGATAGTCGATCGCCGCTATTATATCTTGTTTTGTTAATACTCTTGTCGTCTCTGGTACCGCTAGCCTGAGTTTTCGATTTATTTTATATCTCCCTACCTTCCCCAAATCATACCTTTTACTGTCAAAAAATCTATTTTCTAATAGTTGTTGTCCTCCACTTACTGTTGGTGGTTCTCCTGGACGCAATTTTTTATACAGCTCTATCAAAGCATCTTCTTCACTAAAATTTCCCTCTTTTTCTACTGTGTTTTGATAATATTCTGGATGACGCAAACAATCCATGATCTCTGCGTCACTCATTCCTATTGCTTTCAATAGTACTTGAGCTGATATTTTCTTCGTTTTATCTATTCTTACCCAGACTAATTTATTTTTATCTGTTTCAAATTTTACCCATGCTCCTCTGTTTGGTATCAGTGATGCTGTATAGGTTCGCCGCCCATTTTTATCTGTTTCAGATTTATAATATACTCCAGGCGACCTTACTATCTGGTTTACTATTACCCTTTCTGCTCCATTTATAATAAATGTTCCCCTTTCTGTCATTAAGGGCAAATCCCCGATAAATACCTCTTGTTCTATTGTTTCTCCTGTTTCTTTATTGATTAAGCTCGTTGGTACATATATCTGTACCCCATAAGTTGCGTCTCTACTTCTTGCTTCTTCTACGCTATATTTTGGATCTTTTAATTTATATTTTTCCCCTTGAAAACGCAACTCAAATTTTCCCGTATAATCTGTTATTGGTGAGTAGCTATTTAATTCTTCTATTAATCCTTGTTCCAAAAACCACCTAAACGAACTTCTTTGTATCTCTATTAAATCTGGTAGCAGGTTATCAGTTTTGTTTCTCATTTTTTTCCCTTCTAACTAATCTTATTCCTTCTTTTTTTTTGGCTACTCTACTTAAATCCCAAATAGCACTTGGGCATTTTCTGTTGTTTCCTTCGCCAATGTTTCTAATGTTACTTCTCTCAACCCAGCCAAATATTCTGCCACATATTTTACATAAGCTGGTTCATTTCTTTTTCCTCTTTTGGGTACAGGTGCCAAAAATGGACAGTCTGTTTCTATTAATAGGCGATCGCTTGGTACTATTTTTGCTGATTCTTTTATTTCTTTGGCATTTTTAAAAGTCACTATTCCACTAAAACTTATATAAAACCCTAATTCTAAAAACCATTTTGTTTCTCCTGGGTTTCCTCCCCAACAGTGCATTACTCCTTTTACTGCTCCTCTTTTTTCCCAAAATTCCTCACAGATCTCTTTTAAATCTTCCGCCGCCTCTCTACAGTGAATTATTACTGGTAACTCTAGTTCTTTTGCTATTGCTAATTGTTCCTTGAATACCTCCTTTTGTTCCTCTTTATTTTCTGCTTTATAATAATCTAGCCCCATTTCTCCTATTGCTACTACTTTTTCATCTGATCTGGCTAGTTTTTCTATTTTTCTTACTATTTCTTTTGATGTTTTTTTTACATCTAGTGGATGTAACCCTACTGCAAAGTACATTTCTGGTAATTGGTTTGCCAATTCCTGAATGCTTTCAAACTCATCTGGTGCAACACATGAATGTACTAATTTTTTTACTCCTGCTTCTTGCCAACGCTCTCTCAGACTACATATTTCTCCTTGAAAAATATCAAAGTTTAAATGAACATGAGTATCAATTAACTCCATTTTTTTCACACTACCTTTTTTTTTCTGCTGTGCCTGTTTCGGAGATATCTAATGATTAGTTTTTTCCATTCAACATTTTTTATTTATGTAGGTGTTCTTATTTAGTACCGTTTTCTCGACTAAATCTGCATATATCTGACTTATCAGGAGTATGAGTATGAATACCCATCTTTTCCATGAACTTTTACTAGTGAATTAGTTTTTGGGTTTGCTTTTAT
>Ga0209594_1000427_pt1 | contig 26102 bp, 25 predicted proteins | sample AshMeaCrysSpring_FD_184126 | JGI IMG/M metagenome (GOLD analysis project Ga0209594, IMG submission 184126) | Groundwater microbial communities from Big Spring, Nevada to study Microbial Dark Matter (Phase II) - Ash Meadows Crystal Spring... | ecosystem: Environmental > Aquatic > Deep subsurface... | reverse complement strand
GGCGCTGCCCGCGGAGGTTCGGCTCTACGACCGGCTGTTCCGCGTGCCCTATCCCGGCGCCCGCAATCCCTGGGGCGAGCGCGCTCCCGGTGCTTCGGCCGACGAGGCGCCGGCGGGTCACGCGATGGTCGTCGCCGGCGACCTCGACGACGAGGGCGAGGCCGTGGAGCGCGACTTCATCGACGACCTGAACGCCGATTCGAAGCGCGTGATCACCGCGCAGGTGGAGCCCGCCCTCGCGCGGGCGCCCGCCGAGGCGCGTTACCAGTTCGAGCGTTCCGGCTACTTCGTCGCCGACCGCGTCGATCACGCGCCGGGGCGGCCGGTCTTCAACCGGACGGTCACGCTCAAGGACTCCTGGTCCGGCCGGAACGGCTGACCGTCGGCGCGGCGGTGCGCGTCGCCCCTTCGAGGCGACGCCGGTCGACCTGCCGCGGCGCCCTCGCGACCGATTCGCGGCGGCGCGCGTGCGGCGTCCACCCCGGCGCTTGCGCGCCGCGCGCGCCGCGCTACACTTCCGGCGCCGCAATCCCCGCCGGAGCCTGCCCATGAAGCGCATCGTCCTCTTTCTCGCGACGAACCTCGCGGTCCTCGTCGTCATCTCGGTCGTGCTGCGCCTGTTCGGCCTCGACCGCGCCGTCTTCGACGCCACCGGCCTCAACTACGGCGCGCTGCTCGCGTTCTCGTTCGTCGTCGGCTTCACCGGCTCGATCATCTCGCTGCTCATGTCCAAGCAGATGGCGAAGATGTCCACCGGCGCGCACGTGATCGAGACGCCCTCGAGCGAGGCCGAACGCTGGCTCGTGGACACGGTGAAGCGCCTGGCCGACCGCGCCGGCATCGGCATGCCCGAGGTCGCGATCTACGAGGGCGCGCCCAACGCGTTCGCGACCGGCGCCTTCAAGAACTCCGCGCTCGTCGCCGTGTCGACGGGCCTCCTGCAGACGATGAACAAGGAGGAGGTCGAGGCGGTGCTCGGCCACGAGGTGGCCCACGTCGCCAACGGCGACATGGTCACGATGACGCTGATCCAGGGCGTCGTGAACACGTTCGTGGTGTTCTTCTCGCGCGTGATCGCGTCGATCGTGAGCCGCGGCAGCGACGGGCGGCCCGGCGCCGCGTACTTCGCCGTGTACATGGTCCTGCAGATCGTGTTCGGCGTGCTCGCCTCGATCATCGTCGCGTGGTTCTCGCGTCAGCGCGAGTTCCGCGCGGACCGCGGCGCCTCCGACTACCTCGGGTCGCCGACGCCGATGGTCAACGCGTTGCGGCGCCTCGGCGGCGTGTCCGAGGAGGCCTCGCTCCCGGAAGGCATCAAGACGCTCGGCATCACCGACAAGACGGGCCTGATGGCGCTCTTCTCGACGCACCCGCCGATCGAGGCGCGCATCGCCGCGCTGCAGGGCGGCCGCCAGGGCGCGGCGCAGTGATCGACCTCTACGGCTATGCGTCGTCGAACGGCCGGCGCGCCTCGGTGATGCTCGAGGCGTGCGGGTTGCCCTACCGCGTCCACGTGGTGGACCTCGCGAAGGGCGAGCAGCGCGATCCCGAGTTCCTCGCGATCAATCCCGCAGGCCAGATCCCGGCGATCGTCGACGAGGACGGCCCGGGCGGGGCGCCGATCGCGGTCACGCAGTCGGGCGCGATCCTGCTCTATCTCGCGGCGAAGACCGGCAAGCTGATGCCCGTCGACGCCGCGGGGCGAGTGCGCGCGGTCGACTGGGTGTTCCACGCGGTCACCGATTGCGCCGGCGCGTCGGGCTCGATCTACGCGATGTCCGCGCGCGTGCCCGAGAAGTCCGACGCCAACGTCCGCTTCTACGAGGAGCGACTCCTCGCGCACTTCGGTGTCGCCGACGCGGCGCTCGCGGGTCGGCCGTTCCTCGCCGGCGCAACCTTCTCGATCGCCGACGTCGCGCTTTTCCCCGTGGTCGCGGTGCGGCGTTCGCTCCTCGACCGCGCCGGGGACCTTCCGAACCTCGCCCGGTGGGCGGACGCCGTGGGCGCCCGCCCGGCCGTGGCGCGCGGCATGAAGGTCTTCGCGTAGCCGCAGTACGCCGCAGAAAAGCAAACGGCCGGCGCGCTGCCGCCCCGGCCGTCTCGCGATCGTTTCGAGCGGTTACTTGAGGTGCGAGGAGATGAGCTTGGTCATCTCGAACATCGTCACCTTCGCCTTGCCGAGGACCGCCTTGAGCTTTTCGTCGGCGTTGATCATGCGCTTGTTGACGGCGTCCTGCAGCTTGTTCTTCTTGATGTAGTCCCAGACCTTCTTCGTCACCTCGGTGCGCGGCAGCGGATTGCCGCCGACGATCGCGGCGAGGGCGGACGACGGGGTCATCGCCTTCATGAACGCGGCGTTCGGCTTGCGCTTCGCAGCGGCCTTCTTGGCGGGGGCCTTCTTGACGGCCTTCTTCACGGCGGCCTTCTTGGCCGGGGCCTTCTTCGTGGCGGTCTTCTTGGCCGGGGCCTTCTTCGCGGCGGCCTTCTTCACGGCCTTCTTCGCAGCTTTCTTGGCAGTTGCCATGATTCTCCTTCCTGGATGGGGTGCTTGTACCTGGAACGCCGATCGCACTGAAGCAGACCCTCCTGTCGCGGGTTCACCCTGCTTCATCGACGGCAAACTATACCGCAATCGAGAGGGAACAGAAGCCCCTCGAAGCGCTTTTTTCATAGGGAGGAACGCGTTGTTGCATGCGTGCGGCGGCACGCGATGCCCCGCGGCCGACGCCACGCTCGGGCGACGCGGGCCGCGCTAGAATCCTCGACGACCCGCTCGCTCCTCCGGGGCGGTCGCTGCCCGTGTTCCCGATCGATCTCTCGCCCGCCCTCGGCAGCCGCCGCTGCCGCGGCGCTACCGCCGCGGTTCGAGTGCTGAGGCGACCCGTCTCGGGATGGCCCGTCCCTGCGATCCCGCACCGCGACCGGCCGGCGCCGTGAGCGCGCACCCCGGCGCGCACTTTCCCTCGCGCACGCTCGCGGCGCTGATCTTCCTCGGCGTCTGCAACCACGTCACGCTGTCCGGCGCCCGCGTCGCGGTGTCGCTCGATGCGCTCGACCGCGGTGCGTCGGCGGCGACGGTCGGCGTGCTGGTGGCGCTATTTGCGCTCCTGCCGGTGGTCCTTGCCGTCGCCGTGGGCCGCGTGGCCGACCGCATCGGCGTGCGGCGCCCGATGCTGTGGGGCTCGGCGGGCACCGCCGTGGGTGCGCTGCTGCCGTTCGCGTTCCCGGGACTGCCAGCGCTGTTCGCGTCCGCGGCGGTGATCGGCGGTTCGTTCATGCTGTTCCAGGTCCCCGCGCAGCGCGCAACCGGCGATCTCGCCGAGGCCCGCGACCGGGCGGCGAGTTTCAGCCACCTCGCGCTCGGCTACTCGCTGTCGGGCTTCATCGGTCCGCTGGTCGCAGGCATCGCGATCGACCTCCTCGGCCACCGCGCAGCCTTCGGGCTGCTGGCGGCGCTGCCGCTGGTGCCGGTGGCGGCACTCGCGTCGCGCCGGGTCGGCTTGCCGCACGCGCAGGCCGGTGGCGCGACGGCGACCTCCGGGGGCATGTTGCAGTTGATTCGCGTTCCGGCGCTGCGCCGCCTGTTCCTGATCAATGCCGCCTTCGCGCTCGGCTGGGACCTGCACACGATCTTCGTGCCGATCTACGGCGCGGGCATCGGGCTCTCCGCGGCGGCGATCGGGTCGATCCTCTCGGCGTTCGCGGTGGCGACGTTCGTCGTGCGTCTCGCGATGCCCTGGATCGCGCGCGCGATGCCGCCGGCCCGCGTGCTGACGGCCGCGCTCGCGAGCGCCGCCGTGGTCTTCGGCGCCTTCCCGTTCGTGGGCAGCGCGTGGAGGTTGGCCGGCCTCTCGTTCGTGCTCGGACTCGGACTCGGCAGCGGGCAGCCGGTCGTGCTGTCGCTGCTCCACGAGCACGCCCCGCCGGGCCGCATCGGCGAGGTGGTCGGCGCGCGCATGTCGCTGATCCAGTCGATGGCCGTGGCCGTGCCGCTCCTGTTCGGCGCGCTCGGCACGACGCTCGGGTTCGTTCCCGTGTTCTGGATGGTCGGCGGCTGCCTCGCGGCGGGCGGCTGGTACGCCCGCCTCGTGCGTTGACGTGCCGGCGGGTGCGTTGCCTGGCGCCCGCTCCGCCGCGGACGCCGCCTACGCGCCGGCGCGCGGCTCGCCACCCGTGCGACGCTTGAGCCGATCGGCGTGCGCCTTGCGGAACTTGGCGAGCTTGGGCGCGACCACGAACATGCAGTAGGGCTGCGCCGGGTTGCGCTCGAAGTAGTCCTGGTGGTAGCCCTCGGCGGGGTGGAACGTCGACGGTCCCGCGATCTCGGTCACGATGCGGCCCGGCCACAGCCGTGCGGCCGCGATCTCGTCGACGACCGCCTGCGCGGCCGCGCGCTGCGCGTCCGACTGGCAGAAGATCGCCGATCGGTACTGCGTGCCCACGTCGTTGCCCTGCCGGTTCGGCGTCGTGGGATCGTGGATCGTGAAGAACACCCGCAGGAGGTCCTCGAACGGCAGCACGGCGGGGTCGAAGGTCACCCGGACGACCTCGGCGTGGCCCGTGCGGCCGGTGCAGACGGCCTCGTAGGTCGGGTCGGCCATCGTGCCCCCCGCATAGCCCGACTCCACGCCGACGACACCGGCGAGCTCGCGGAAGACGGCATCAAGGCACCAGAAGCATCCGCCGCCGAGCACGGCGGTCTCATGAGCCGGGGTGTTCATCGTCGTCTCCCTGTCGCCTGCGAGGATCGCCGCCATCGCGCCCGGGCGACTTCTGCCGGCCGGCCTTGGCGCTCCCTTCGCAATCTACACCGCGGCGTGATCCTCGGGCAGTGGGATAATCGCGGCCACCACGGTGGACGCGGATCAAAGGCGCGGCCCGGCGCCTGCGCCCGTGGCAGGGCTGCGGCAGCGGACCCGCATCGCTGCCAACGACCCTCGCCGCACCTCTTTCCGATGAGACCCGACGCACGCGCCGCCGATTTCGTTTCCCGGGTCGCGCGGCGGCTCTCCGGCGTCGGCCTCGCGCGCACCGCGGCGGCGCTGTCGTTCACCACCGCGCTCGGCATCGTGCCGCTGTTCACCGTCGCGGCGGTCTACGTCGCGCGCAATCCGCTGTCCGGGCAGTGGGTCGGCGCGCTCGAGCGCTTCATGCTCGGGCACCTCTTGCCGGGTTCGGCATCGGCGCTGCGGCCGCACCTCGAGGGCTTCGCTGCGCGCGCGGCCGAGCTGCAGGGGCTCGGCATCGCGGTCGTCGTCGCGACGGCGCTCCTGCTGGTCGCGACCGTCGAGCGCGAGATCAACGCCATCTTCCGGGTGCGCGAGCCCCGCTCGCTCGCCCGGCGCGCGCTGGTGTTCGGGCTCGCCGCGCCGCTCGCCGTCCTCGCGATCGGGGCCGCGGTGCACGCGACGTACTGGCTGCTCGCGCGCTCGATCGAGGCGGTGCCCGGGGCCGGAGGCATGCTGGAGCGCGTCTCGGACGCGATGGCGGTCGCGCTCGCCGCGCTGGGATTCGCCGCGCTCTACCTGATCCTGCCGGCCGCGAGGGTGCCGCTCGCCGCAGCGGCGTGGGGCGGGGGCTTCGCGGCGCTGGCCTTCGAGGCCGGCAAGCGCGGCTTCGTCCTCTACGCCACGCACGCACCGGTGTACCGCCACGTCTACGGCGCGCTCGCGGTCGTGCCCCTGTTCCTGGTCTGGATCTACCTGTCATGGCTGATCGTGCTGGTCGGCGCCGCCGTTGCCGCCACGCTCGCCGAGCGGCCTGCACGCCGTCCGCGCCGAGGAACGTAGCCGGCGCCCCGATGGCGCGCCTTGCCCTGAGGGCGTGGCCAAGCTACATTTCGCGCGTCCCAGGCAAGGAGCAACGCCCACGTGTGGTCCATCATCCAGGCCGCCGGCTGGCCGATCTGGCCGCTCATCCTCGCGTCGATCGTCGCGCTCGCGCTGATCTTCGAGCGCCTCTGGTCGCTGCGACAGGCGGTCGTCGCGCCGGCGGGCATGGTCGACCAGGTGCTCGCCGAATTCCGCCAGACGGGGCCGACGCAGGAGCTGCTCCAGAAGACCGCCTCGCGCGGCCCGCTCGGCCGCATCCTCGCCGCGGGGCTCGCCAACGTGAAGGCGCCGCGGCCGGTGATGAAGGAGGCGATCGAGGAGGTGGGACGCGTGGTGACGCACGACCTCGAGCGCTTCCTGACCACGCTCGGCACCATCGCCGCCGCCGCGCCGCTGCTCGGCCTGCTCGGCACCGTGGTCGGGATGATCGAGATCTTCGGCTCGCAGAGCGCGAGCGGCAGCAATCCGATCCAGCTCGCCCACGGGATCTCGATCGCCCTCTACAACACGGCGATGGGCATCATCGTCGCCATCCCGGCGCTGATGTTCTACCGGCACTTCCGCGCCAAGGTGGACAGCCTGGTCGTCGAGATGGAGCAGCAGGCGATCAAGCTCGTCGACTACGCCCACGGCGACCGCAGGTAGGCCGGCGATGAACCTGCGCCGCGCGGCGAGCCGCGACGAGCCCGAGATCAACTTCATCCCGTTGATCGACGTTCTCCTCGTCATCCTGATCTTCCTCATGGTGACGACGACCTACCAGCGAGTGCAGGAGCTGCAGATCACGCTGCCGGAAGCCGAGGCGGACCAGGCGAAGCAGCGCCCGAAGGAGGTCACCGTCGGCATCGACCCGCAGGGCCGCTACGTGATCGACCGCGCGGTGTTCACGTTCACCTCGGTGCCGGCGCTCGCCGACATGCTGCGCAAGTCCGCGGGTGACGCGAAGGACGTCGTGATCGTCATCAACGCCGATGCCAACGCGACCCACCAGTCGGTGATCCACGTGATGGAGGCCGCCCGCGCGGCGGGTCTCGTGCAGATCACCTTCGCGACGCAGACGCCCGCCGGGGCCGCCGCGCCCGCGAAGTAGGACGCGGCGCCGGGGACGACCCTGGGCAACCGATTGCGCGAGCGGCTCGAGGCCGCGTGGTACCGGCCGCGGCTGTCCCCCCTCGCGGCGTTGCTGCTGCCGCTCTCCTGGCTGTTCGGCCTCGCCGTCGCCACGCGCCGCCGCCTGTATCGCCACGGCCTGCTGCGTTCGACGCGCGTCGGGGTGCCGGTCGTGGTGATCGGCAACGTCGCGGTGGGCGGCACCGGCAAGACGCCGCTCGTCATCGCGCTCGCGCAGGCGCTCGCGGCGCGCGGACACCGGCCGGGCATCGTGTCGCGCGGCTACGGCGCGGCCGGCGCGGCGCCGCGCGAAGTGCGGCCCGGCGACGATCCGGCGGACGTGGGCGACGAGCCGCTCCTGCTCGCCGCGGCCGGCGTGCCGGTCGTCGTGGGACGCGATCGCGTCGCGGCCGCGCGCGCGCTCCTCGCCGAGGGCCGCTCGTGCGACGTGATCCTCGCCGACGACGGGCTGCAGCACTATGCGCTCGCCCGCGACGTCGAGGTGGTCGTGGTCGACGCCACGCGCGGCTTCGGCAACGGGTGCCTTTTGCCCGCCGGGCCGTTGCGGGAGCCGCGCCGGCGCGCCGACGAGGCGGACGCGGTGGTGACCCTGGGCGCGCGGGCGCCCGAGGCGGGCGGCACGGCGACGGATGGCCGTCGAACGACGATGTCCCACGTTCCCGCGGGGCTGCGCAATCTCGCCGACCCCTCGCGGCCGGTGGATCCTGCGGCGTGGCCGCACGGCACAGTGCACGCGGTCGCCGGGATCGGCAACCCGCAGCGCTTCTTCGGCCTGCTCGCCGGGATGGGCATCGATGCGGTCCCGCACGCCTTCCCGGACCACCACGCGTTCGTGCCCGCGGACCTCGACTTCCCCGGCGCGACCGCCATCGTGATGACCGCGAAGGACGCGGTAAAATGCGCACGCTTCGCCGACGCGCGCCTCCACGCGCTCGACATCCGCGCGGTGATCGACCCCGCGCTCGTCGCCCTGATCCTGGAGCGCATCGATGGACGCCAAGCTGCTTGAGATCCTGGTCTGCCCCGTCACCAAGGGGCCGCTCGTCTACGACCGCGAGCGGCAGGAGCTCGTCTCGCGCTCGGCGCGGCTCGCCTACCCGATCCGCGACGGCATCCCGGTGATGCTCGAGGACGAGGCGCGCAAGCTCTCGCCCGAGGAAGTGGAGGCATTGCACAAGGGCGAGTGAGGCCGTGTTCACCGTCCTCGTTCCCGCCCGCTACGCGTCGACTCGTCTGCCGGGCAAGCCGCTCGCGGACATTGCCGGCAAGCCGATGGTGGTGCGTGTCGCGGAGAACGCGCGGGCGAGCGGCGCGGCGCGCGTGGTGATCGCAACCGACGACGCCCGCATCGCCGACGCGGCGCGAAGCCACGGCGTCGACGCCTGCCTCACGCGCGACGATCACCCGACCGGCACCGATCGCCTCGCGGAAGCCGCGGTCGCGCTCGGCTTTGCCGACGACGCGATCGTGGTCAACGTGCAGGGCGACGAGCCGCTGCTCGCGCCGGCGCTGGTGGCGCGCATGGCCGCGTTGCTCGCCGCGCGACCGGAAGCCGCGATCGCCACCGCCTGCCATCCGATCCGCGACCCCGCGGAGGCCTTCAATCCCAACGTCGTCAAGGTCGTGCTCGATGCGGCCGGCAACGCGCTCTACTTCAGCCGCGCGACGATCCCCTGGGCGCGCGATGCTTTCGCGGCGCGGCGGCACGACACGCTCCCCGATCGCCTGCCCGACGACCTGCCGATCTACCGCCACTACGGGCTCTACGCCTATCGCGCCGGCTTCCTGCGTCGCTTCCCGACGCTTCCGCCCGCGCCGATCGAGCGCTTCGAGGCGCTCGAGCAGTTGCGCGCCCTCTGGCACGGCGAACGCATCGTGGTCGAGGTGACCGAGGGCACGCCCGCGCCGGGCGTCGACACGCCCGAGGACCTGGAGCGCGTGCGCGCGCTCTACGCGGCGGCGGCCGCGGTGTGAGGCGTATCGGGCTGCGCCGCATTTGACCGGCTGCGCCGCGAGCGGCGAGAATCGCTGCGCGACGATCGCGGCGGCACGCTGCGTGCGCGCCGAAGGCGGCGGCAGGCCGGCAACCGCGCCCCGCGCACCCACCACGAGAGCCACGACGATGCGATTGATACTCCTCGGACCGCCGGGCGCAGGCAAGGGGACGCAGGCGACCTACATCACGCAGGCGTTCGGCATCCCGCAGATTTCGACGGGCGACATGCTGCGCGCGGCGATCCGGGCCGGGACGCCGCTCGGGCTCGCCGCGAAGAAGGTGATGGACGGCGGCAACCTCGTCTCCGACGAGATCATCATCGGGCTCGTCCGCGACCGGTTGAAGAAGCCGGACTGCGAAGGCGGCTACCTCTTCGACGGCTTCCCGCGCACGATCCCGCAGGCGCAGGCGATGCGCGACGCCGGCGTGGCGATCGACTACGTGCTCGAGATCGACGTGCCCGACGCCGCCATCGTCGAGCGCATGGGCGGTCGGCGCGTGCACATCGCGTCCGGCCGCACCTATCACGTGCGGTTCAACCCGCCGAAGGTGACGGGCCGGGACGACGCGACCGGCGAGGAGCTGATCCAGCGCGACGACGACCGCGAGGAGACGGTGAAGAAGCGCCTCGAGGTCTACCACGCGCAGACGCGGCCGCTGGTCGACTACTACGCGAAGTGGGCCGCCGAGGGCGATGCCCGGGCGCCCAGGTACCGCAAGGTGAACGGCCTCGCGGGCGTCGACGCGGTGCGCGACGCCTGCCTCGCTGCGTTGCGGGCCTGACCGGCGGACACGGAGCCGGGGCGCGTGACCACCGGCGAGCCGCGCGCGCCCGACGTGAGCGTCATCGTGCGCAGCATGGCGCGGCCGACGCTCGACGCCGCGCTCGCGTCGATCGCCGGGCAGCGCGGCGTGACCGTCGAGGCGGTCGTGGTCGCCGCCTGCGGCGCCTCGCACCCGCCCCTTCCCGCGGCGTGCGGGCCGCACGCGCTCCGGCTCGTCGCGAGCGAGCGCCGGCTCCCCCGGGCGCAGGCGGCCAATGCCGGCCTCGATGCCGCGCGCGGACGCTGGATCACGTTCCTCGACGACGACGACATCTTCCTTGCCGACCACCTCGCGGGCCTCGTGGCCGCCGCGGCCGGGGCACCGCAGGCCCGCGTGATCACCTCGTACGCGAAGAGCGTGTTCCGCGACGGCCATGCCGAGTGGTTCGGCCAGCCTTTCTCTCTCGCGCAGCTCTACGAGCGCAACTTCATCCACCTGTCGGCCACGATCTTCGCCCGCGGGCTCGCCGGGGCCGGCTGCCGCTTCGACGAGAGCCTCGAGATCCTCGAGGACTGGGAGTTCATGCTTCAGCTCGCGCAGCGGGCGCGGTTCGAGTTCGTGCCGCTGGGCTCGTTCCAGTGGAACGCCGACGCCGGCGACTCCGGCGCCGCGGGCGGCGCGAACCACGATCCGGCGAAGTTCGCCGACCATCGAGAGCGGATCTACGCGAAGTGGGGGCCCGCGCACGACGCCCTCGCGGAACGCACCGCGCCGCTGCTCGAGCGCGCGGCGGGGCTCGCGCAATCCGGCAATCTCGCCGCGGCCGACGCGCTGTGCCGCGAGGTGCTCGAGCAGAGCGCCAACGATCCGTGGGCGCTGTCGCTCCGGGCGATGCTGCTGCGGCGGGCCGGGCGGCTCGCCGACGCCCGCGGCGTCCAAGCGCTCGCCGCCGCGGTGAGGCCGCAGGACGCGTCGTTCGTCTACAATCTGTCCTTGCTGGACCGCGAGTGCGGCGACCTCGAGGCCGCGCGCCGCAACGCCCGCAAGGCGGCGGCGCTCGACCCCGGATTCGCCCCGGTCCGCGCGCTCCTCTCCGAATTGGGTTGACGCCACGCCAAGGACACGCTGGGACGATGCGGCAACGCACGGCACCCCTGATTCCTGATTCCTGACTCCTGATCCCTGCCATGCGCAACGCCTTCTATGCCCAGTCCGGCGGCGTGACCGCCGTCATCAACGCGTCCGCCGCCGGCGTGATCGAGACCGCGCGGGCGCACCGCAACAGGATCGGCAAGGTCTACGCCGGCCGCAACGGCATCATCGGGGCGCTGACCGAGGACCTGATCGACACGTCGAAGGAGCCCGCGCGCGCGATCAGCGCGCTGAAGCACACGCCGGCGGGCGCCTTCGGCAGCTGCCGCTACAAGCTCAAGGGCCTCGAGGAATCACGCGCGCAGTACGAGCGGCTGATCGAGGTGTTCCGCGCGCACGACATCGGCTACTTCTTCTACAACGGCGGCAACGACTCTGCCGACACCTGCCTCAAGGTGGCGCAGATCGCGAAGAAGCTGGGCTACCCGCTCACCGCCGTGCACGTGCCGAAGACCGTCGACAACGACCTGCCGATCACCGACAACTGCCCCGGCTTCGGCTCGGTGGCGAAGTACGTCGCGACGTCGATGCGCGAGGCCGCGTTCGACGTCGCGTCGATGGCGAAGACCTCGACCAAGGTCTTCGTGCTGGAGGTGATGGGCCGTCACGCGGGCTGGATCACCGCCGCGGTCGGCATGGCCGAGGATGCGCAGACGCCCATTCCCCTGGTTCTGCTGTTCCCCGAGGTCGCCTTCGACGAGGCGAAGTTCCTCGCAGCGGTCGAGGCCAAGGTGAAGTCCGCCGGCTACTGCTGCGTCGGCGTCTCCGAGGGCCTGCTCAACGCGGAAGGCAAGCTCATGGCCGAGGCCGGCACGCGCGACGCGTTCGGCCACGCCCAGCTGGGCGGCGTCGGCCCGATGATCGCCGGCATCGTCAAGGACAAGCTCAATCTCAAGTACCACTGGGCGGTCGCCGACTACCTGCAGCGCGCGGCGCGGCACCTCGCTTCGAAGACCGACGCCGAGCAGAGCTACGCGGTGGGACGCGCCGCGGTGCTGATGGCGCTCGCCGGGAGGAACGCGGTGATGCCCGCGATCACGCGCGTCTCCGACAGGCCGTACCGCTGGAAGATCACCGAGGCGCCGCTCGAGAAGGTAGCCAACGTCGAGAAGATGCTGCCGAAGGACTTCATCGCCAGGGACGGCTTCGGCATCACGGAGAAGGCCCGCCGCTACCTCGCGCCGCTGATCCGCGGCGAGGACCCGCCGCCCTACAAGGACGGCCTGCCGCAGTACGTGCGCCTCAAGAACGTCGCCGTGCAGAAGAAGCTCGCCGCCGAGTTCAAGGTGTAGCCGGGTTGGACGGCCCGGACCCGGATCGGGCAAAATAGCGCGTTTCCCGGCGCGGGAGAGCAGGTTTTCCGCGCCGGATCAAGGGGAATTCCCGGCGCAGACCGCCGCGCCGCCCGGCAGCACGGGCGCAGGCGGCGGTCAGCCCGACGGCGCCCGTCGATGAAGGCGCCCGGGGCGCCGACCTTTCGCCGCACTCAACGGGAGACGCAGTCATGTCCATCACCGCAGGGCTCATCTTCGCGCTGGTCTGCGCGATCCTGGCGATCGCCTACGGCGCGTGGTCGATCGGCTGGATCAACGCCAAGCCGGCCGGCAACGCGCGCATGCAGGAGATCGCCGCCGCGATCCAGGCCGGCGCCCGGGCCTATCTCAACCGCCAGTACACGACGATCGGCATCGTCGGCGCGATCCTGTTCGTGGTCATCGGCGTCTTCCTCGGCTGGGCGACTGCCGGCGGCTTCGCGATCGGCGCGATCCTCTCCGGCCTCGCGGGCTACATCGGCATGAACGTGTCGGTGCGCTCCAACGTCCGCACCGCCGAGGCGGCGCGCTCCGGCCTCGACGCCGCGCTCGCGGTCGCGTTCCGCGGCGGCGCGATCACCGGCATGCTCGTCGTCGGCCTGGGCCTGCTCGGCGTCGCCGGCTTCTACTGGTTCCTGCTGGGCTCGGCGGAACACGCGCCCAACCTGTTGAAGGAGGGCCTGCACCACGCGATCCAGCCGCTGGTCGGCCTCGCGTTCGGCGGCTCGCTGATCTCGATCTTCGCGCGTCTGGGCGGCGGCATCTTCACCAAGGGCGCCGACGTCGGCGCCGACCTGGTCGGCAAGGTCGAGGCCGGCATCCCCGAGGACGACCCCCGCAACCCGGCGGTGATCGCCGACAACGTGGGCGACAACGTCGGCGACTGCGCCGGCATGGCCGCGGACCTGTTCGAGACCTACGCGGTCACGATCATCGCGACGATGCTGCTCGGCGCGCTGATGCTGCCCGTGATCGCCGGGGCCGCGGTCGTCTACCCGCTGGTGCTCGGCGGCTTCTCGATCATCGCCTCGATCATCGGCTGCTTCTTCGTCAAGGCGACGCCCGGCGGCAAGATCATGAACGCCCTCTACAAGGGCCTGATCGTCGCCGGCGTCATCTCCGCGGCCGGGTTCTGGTTCATCACGCAGTGGATGATGAAGGACGTGGGCCTCGCCGACCCGTCGGTCACGCCGACCCGGCTGTGGCTCGCGACGCTGGTCGGCCTCGCGCTCACCGCGGCGATGGTCGTGATCACCGAGTACTACACCGGCACCGACTTCAAGCCGGTCCGGCACATCGCGGAGGCGTCGACCACCGGCCACGGCACCAACATCATCGCCGGCCTCGGCGTGTCGATGCGCGCCACCGCCTGGCCGGTCATCGCGGTGTGCGTCGCGATCTTCCTGTCCTACTGGCTCGCCGGGCTGTACGGCATTGCGATCGCCGCCACCGCGATGCTGTCGATGGCCGGCATCATTGTCGCGCTCGACGCCTACGGACCGATCACCGACAACGCCGGCGGCATCGCCGAGATGAGCGAGCTGCCGGACTCGGTGCGCGCCGTGACCGACCCGCTCGACGCCGTCGGCAACACGACCAAGGCGGTGACCAAGGGCTACGCGATCGGCTCCGCGGGCCTCGCCGCGCTGGTGCTCTTCGCCGACTACACGCACGCGCTGGAGAAGGTGAACCTCGCCACGACGTTCGACCTGTCGAACCACATGGTGATCATCGGCCTCATCATCGGCGGCCTCGTGCCCTATCTCTTCGGCGCGATGGCGATGGAGGCGGTCGGACGCGCCGCCGGCTCCGTGGTGATCGAGGTGCGCCGCCAGTTCCGCGAGATCAAGGGCATCATGGAAGGCACGGCCAAGCCGGAGTACGGCACGGCGGTCGACATGCTGACCAAGGCGGCAATCAAGGAGATGATCGTGCCGTCGCTCCTGCCGGTGCTGGTGCCGGTCGTCGTCGGCCTGGCCCTCGGTCCGCAGGCGCTCGGGGGCCTCCTGATGGGCACGATCGTCACGGGCCTGTTCGTCGCGATCTCGATGACCACCGGCGGGGGCGCGTGGGACAACGCCAAGAAGTACATCGAGGACGGCCACTTCGGCGGCAAGGGTTCCGACGCGCACAAGGCGGCGGTGACCGGCGACACGGTCGGCGACCCGTACAAGGACACGGCCGGACCGGCGGTGAACCCGCTGATCAAGATCATCAACATCGTCGCGCTGATGATCGTACCTCTTCTGACGATCCACGCGGTGAAGCCGTCCGAAGCGCCGAAGGCCGCTGCGTCGCCGGCGGCGGTGACCACGCCAGCTGTGGCGCCCGCGACGACTGCCGCTGTGGCGCCCGCGACGACCGCAGCTCCGGCATCGGCACCGGCCGCGAGCGTCCCGGCGGCGGCGCCTGCCGCGGTGATCGTCGGCGTCGTGAAGTTCTACTTCGACTCCGGCAAGGCCGACCTCCCGGCCGACGCCAAGGCGAAGGTCGACGAGATCGCGGCGAAGGCGAAGTCCGGCGGCAAGGTGGTGATCTCCGGTTACCACGACTCGACCGGAAACTTCGAGCAGAACCAGGAGCTCGCCAAGAAGCGCGCGTTCGCGATCCGCGACGCGATCAAGGCCACGGCCGGTATCGGCGACGAGCGCTTCGACATGAAGAAGCCCGAGGTGACGACCGGCGGGCCGGACAACGCCGAGGCGCGCCGCGTCGAGGTGAGCGTGATGTAGCCCGACGCTGCGGCGCCGATGAAAGACGAGGTGTCGACTCGGTGAAGCAGGAAGGCGGCCCGCGGGCCGCCTTTTTTTTCGCCTTCGCCGCACGCGCAGGAGGCCTCGTCCTCGCGTAACCGCACCCGGCTTGGCCCTGGCCCGGCCCGATCAGCGCATCAGGTCCCGAAAGGCGCGGGACACCGGATCGGCAAGAGCGGGGACGATCCGCATGGCCTTGCGGTACCCTGTCGCGGTCGACGGCCGTGACGGGCGGAGCGGGTGGATGCCGCCGCCGTCCTGCGCCGCTCACGCCGCGTTGGGGGTGAGCCGCGGCGAGCGGTTGCCGGCGAAGCGAGCGCCGTTGCGCGCAGGCTGCGCTGGACGGGACGGCACCGTGCGATGCGATCGAGGAGGCTCGAAAGGATGGGCAGGCGCACGACGGCACGGAAGTCCCCGATCACGCTCGAGATGATGCGGCGCGAGCTCTACAGCGCGGTGGTCTGCGACGCGCTTGACGGGCTCGGCTGCGCGCGGCAGTCGCCGCGCGTCGCGCTGCGGCCGCTGACCGGCGTGCACACGCTGGTCGGCCGTTGCCGGACGATGCTCTGGGCCGACATGGCGCACGTCGACCCCGAGCCCTATGCGCTCGAGCTCGCCGCGGTCGATGCCTGCCGGCCGGACGACGTGATGATCGCGGCGGCCGGCGGCTCGATGCGGTCGGGCATCTGGGGCGAGCTCCTGTCCACCGCCGCGCGCAACGGCGGCTGCGCCGGCGCGATCGTTGACGGCGCGGTGCGCGACACCGCGAAGATGGCCGGCATGGGCTTCCCGTGCTTCGCGCGCGGCACGTGCGTCTACGACAGCCAGAACCGGCAGCGGGTGGTCGACTTCGACGTTGCCGTCGAGATCGACGGCGTGCGCTTCGCGCCGGGGGACCTGGTGTTCGCCGACGACGACGGCGTCGTCGTCGTGCCGCGCGAGGTCGAAGCAGAGGCGATCGCCCGCGCGTGGGCGAAGGTCCACGCCGAGAACGTCACTCGCGAAGCGATCCGCGCGGGCATGAAGGCGGTCGCGGCCTACCGGAAGTACGGGGTGCTCTGAGTAACCGTGTCGACTGGCAAGCGTGATGGGGCGGATTCGGGCACGCGCGCTGCCCCGGCCGGACGCGCAGCGAGGTCCGCGGCGATACGCGTGCAGGCTCGTCGGCACCGGTACAATCCACGTCGTCGTCCGCGGGACGGTTTCCGGGATCCCTCGCGATCCCGTCGCGGCCCGCGCACCGCAACAGGAGGGCCATGACTAGAGTCCTGGTGGCCGGCACCGGCATGGTGCCGTTTCGCAAGCCTGGAGTGGCCGAGCCCTACGACGTCCTGGCCGGCGAGGCCGTCCGCCTCGCGCTCGCCGACGCGGGCATCGGCTACGGCGACGTGCAGCAGGCCTACGCCGGCTTCGTCTACGGCGACTCGACCGCGGGACAGCGCGCGCTCTACGGTGTCGGCATGAGCGGCATCCCGATCGTCAACGTCAACAACAACTGCTCGACCGGCTCCACGGCGCTGTGGCTCGCGCGCCAGGCGGTCGAGGGCGGGGCGGCCGACTGCGCGCTGGTCGTCGGCTTCGAGCAGATGAACCCCGGGGCGATCGGCACGGTCTTCGACGACCGGCCGTCCCCGTTCGACCGGTTCGACGACGCGTGCCGTGAGCTCGTCGCAGACGCCGCCGACGTGCCGCTCGCACTGCGCTACTTCGGCGGGGCCGGCCGCGAGCACATGCGGTGCTACGGCACGAACCTGCGCACCTTTGCCGAGATCCGCGCCAAGGCGAGCCGCCACGCCGAGCACAACCCGCTCGCGATCTTCCGCAAGGTGCTCACCGCCGACGACGTGCTCGCCGACAAGGCGGTCTGGCCCGGCGTGATGACGCGGCTGATGGCGTGCCCGCCGACGTGCGGCGCCGCCGCGGCGGTGATCGTCTCCGACGCGTGGGCACGCCGCCACGGGCGCGCGGGAAGCGTCGCGATCCGCGCGCAGGCACTCACCACGGACACGCCGTCGACCTTCGAGTCGCGCTCGATGATGAAGCTGGTCGGCTACGACATGGCGAAGGCGGCCGCTGCCCGGGCCTACGAGGCGGCCGGCGTCGGCCCCGCGGACGTCGACGTCTGCGAGCTGCACGACTGCTTCGCGCACAACGAGCTCCTGAGCTACGAGGCGCTCGGTTTCTGCCCCGAGGGCGGCGCGGAGGCCTTCGTCACGTCCCGCGCCAACACGTACGGCGGCGGCGTCGTCACCAACCCGTCCGGGGGGCTCCTGTCGAAGGGACATCCGCTGGGCGCGACGGGCGTCGCGCAGTGCCACGAACTGGTGACGCAGCTGCGCGGCGCGGCCGGCCCGCGGCAGGTCGAGGGCGCGCGGCTCGCGCTGCAGCACAACGTCGGGCTGGGCGGGGCCTGCGTCGTCACGATCTACGAGGCGGCGTGAATGCGAACGGGCGTGGCATGCGCGCTGATCGCGCTCGCCATGGCTCCGGATGCCCGCGCGCAGGCGTCGAGCGGCGCGTCCGTCGTCGCCGCGCGGCCCGGCGCGACGCCGCCTTCGGCGCGCTCGTCGCGTCGAAGCGATCCGGCGAGCGCGGTGTTCGATCACGCCGCCGCGGCGCGTCTGCGCGAGGAGGCGGACTTCTCGGGCGTGGTGATCGTCGAAGCCTTGCGCCCGGACGCCGCGCGCGTGCCGCGCGGGCCGCTCGAAGGGCGCTTCGCCGCTGCGTTGGCGCCCAAGGTGCGTCCGGCGGTGAGCCCCCACATCGGCGCCGTGCTGGACACGGGCGCGCCCTGCTTGTCGGTCGCTGGGGCCCATGTGCCCTTCGGGGGCCATTACAACCCTCATCCCGTGTGCCCGTGATCGATCGGTCCCGCCCACGATGAGCCCCTTCCTCGCCGGCGTCACCTGGCTCCTCGTGTTCCAGTTCGCGGGCGAGGTCGTCGTGCGGCTGGCCGGGCTGCCGCTGCCCGGCCCGGTTGCCGGCATGGCGCTGCTCCTCGCGGCGCTCCTCGCTCGCGGCCGCGTCGCCGAGACGCTCACGGCCGCGGCCGACGGGCTCGCGAAGCACCTTTCACTCCTGTTCGTGCCCGCGGGCGTCGGCGTGATCATGTACGCGCGGCGCCTTGCCGACGAGTGGGTGCCGATCGCCGTGGCGCTCGTCGTCAGCACGGTGCTCGCGATCGCCGTGGCGGCGCTAGTGTTCCGCTGGCTCGCCAGCCGGACGACCAGCCAATGAGCGCGCGGGCCGCAGGCAAGGCCCGCAGGGCGCGTCCGCGCGCGAGTTGGCCGCGCCGACACGCGTCCCGATGCACTGCGATGGCGGTACAAGGAGGCGCGCGGTGAGCGAGCCGATCTTCTCGCTCTGGGTCTATCTCGCGGCGACGCCGCTCGCGGGACTCACGGTCACGCTGGCCGCGTACGTGGCGGGCTTCGCTATCTACGAGCGTGCACGCTTCCACCCGCTCGCCAATCCCGTGCCCATCGCGGTCGCGATCGTGGTGGCGGTGCTCGCCGCCACCGGCACCGAGTACCCCGTCTACTTCGACGGCGCGCAATTCGTGCACTTCCTGCTCGGGCCCGCGGTGGTCGGCCTGGCGGTGCCGCTCGCGCGCGAGTGGCCGCGCGTGCGCCGGCTGGCGCTGCCGATCGCCGGGGCGCTCGTCGCCGGGTCGGCGGTGGCGGCGGTCTCCGCGGTCGGCATCGCGTGGGTGCTCGGTGCCTCGCCGGGCACGCTTGCGTCGATCGCCCCGAAGTCGGTGACCGCGCCGATTGCGATGGGCATCGCAGAGGCGATCGGCGGCGTGCCGGCGCTGGCCGCGGTGTTCGCCGTGACCACCGGGGTCGTCGGCGCGGTGGTCGGCAAGTTCGTGCTCGATGCCTGCCGGGTGAACGACTGGCCGGCGCGCGGCTTCGCGCTCGGGCTCGCGGCCCACGGGATCGGCACTGCGCGCGCCTTCCAGGTCTCGTCCGAGGCTGGTGCGTTCGCGGGGCTTGCCTTCGCGCTGCACGGACTTGTTGCGGCACTCGCGTTCCCGCTGGCCAGCTGGCTCGTACAATGGGTCGCATGAAAGACGGAGGATGACGACGTGACCCGCCCCGCGACCCGCACGCGCTTCGTCCCGTTGCCCAGGCGCGCCGGCAGCCTCGCCGCGCGCGCCGAGTCGGTCGAGCCCGCCAACGACGCCGCGCACGGGGCAGGCTGGCGGCACGCCGGCGGCGCATCGCGCGGCCCGCTCGCGCTCGCGTCGCTCGCCGACACGATGCTCGTGCAGTTCCTGCGTGCGCCGACCTTCATGGGGGGCATCGTGCCGTCGTCGTCGGTGCTGGCGCGGGCGATGTCGCGGCAGGCTGCGGGGTACGACGCGATCGTCGAGGTCGGCGCCGGCACCGGCGCGGTGACGCGCCGCCTGGTGGCCGACTACCCGCGCGCGGCGCTGACGCTGGTGGAGCGCGAGCCGAAGCTCGCGCGCCGGCTCGCGCGCTCGTTCTCGCACGCGCGCGTGCGCGACGGTTGCGTGCACGAGCACGTGGACTGCCTCGTCGAGCAGCCGCCGCGCACGGTCGCGGTGTCGTCGCTGCCGTTCCGCTCGCTTCCGGCAGACGTCGCCGACGCGACGATCGCCGCGCTCGAGCGATTCCTGCTCGCCGATGCGGAGCGGTGCCTGGTGCAGTACAGCTACGGTTTGCGCGCGCCGTTTGCTTTCCGCAGCCCGCGCCTCGCGTGGCGGCGCGTCGAGCGCATCTGGCGCAACGTGCCGCCGGCGATCGTCTGGGTCGCGGACCGGTCCCAGGGATCCTGATGGGCGCCGAGGTCCTCTCGGCGGCGTTCCTGCTGCTTCTGGTCCTCGACCCTTTCGGCAACCTGCCGGTCGTCGTCTCGTCGCTCGCCAACGTCCCGCCCGCGCGGCGCCGCACGATCGTGCTGCGCGAGTGCGTGTTCGCCTACGGCATCCTGCTCGCGTTCATGGCCGGCGGCCGGGCCTTCCTCGAGTTCCTGCAGCTCTCGGAGACCTCGCTTGCGATCGCCGGCGGCATCATCCTGTTCCTGATCGCGCTGCGGATGATCTTCCACCACCCCGAGGGCATCTTCGGGGACGCGCCGGACACCGAGCCGTTCCTCGTGCCCCTCGCGATTCCCGCGATCGCCGGGCCGTCCGCGATCGCCACGGTCATGCTGATGGCCTCGCGCGATCCGTCGAAGATCGTGGAATGGTTCGTCGCGCTTTCCGCGGCGATGGCCGTGACCACCGCGGTGCTGCTCGCCGCCGGCCGCGTGCAGCGCCTGCTCGGCGACCGGGGCGTGCGCGCGCTCGAACGGCTGATGGGCCTCGTGCTCACCGCGATCGCCGTGCAGATGCTCCTCAACGGCGTCGAAGCGTTCGTCCGGCAACTCTCCACGGTGCAATGAAATGAGCGAAGCCCGATCCGAAGCCTCCCTCGAGGCCGCGCGCGCCTCCGCCGAGAACGCGACGGTCGCCGTGCGCGTGTGGGACCTGCCGCTGCGCATCTTCCACTGGACGCTCGCGACACTGGTCGTCTTCTCGGTGGCGACCGCCTACGCCGGCGGCTCGTGGATGGACTGGCACATGCGCTCCGGCTACGCGCTGCTCGCGCTCCTCGCGTTCCGCATCGCCTGGGGCTTCCTCGGCACCCGGCACGCGCGCTTCGCGAGCTTCGTGCGCGGCCCGGGCGCCGTCGTGGCGTACCTCAGGACGCTCGGTGGCGGCGCGCACCCGGCGAGCGTCGGCCACAATCCCCTCGGAGCGCTGAGCGTGCTGACGATGATCGCGGTCGTGCTGGCGCAGGTGGGCACCGGGCTCTTCGCCAACGACGACATCCTCACCGAGGGGCCGCTCGCGAAGCTGGTCAGCAAGGCCGTCTCCGACCAGGCGACCACGGTGCACTACTGGAACCAGTGGCTGATCTACGGGCTGGTGGCGATGCACCTGCTGGCGGTGTTCGCCCACCGGGTCCGCTTTGGCGACGACCTGGTCGGGCCGATGGTGGCCGGCACCAAGCGCCTGCCGCCGGGCTTCGCGGGCGAGGACGCAGGTCCGACGCCCTGGCCGCGGGCGATCGTGGTCGCCGCACTCGCCGCGGCGCTCTCCTGGTACGTCACCACCCGCATCTAGGCGCACCGGTCGCGACGCGACCCTGGCGGCCGGGCCGCCCGGCAGGGGGGCGCCAAAGAAAACCGGGCCTCGCGGGGCCCGGTGCGACAGGGGCGCGGCGGCGCCGGCCCCGATCGAAGCCGGCGGCGCAAACGCGCCGCCTGCAGGTCACTTGCTGCGGAAGTTGTCGTGGCAGGCGTCGCAGGTCTTGATCACGCCCTGGAACGCCGCCTTGATCTGGTCCATGTTGCCGGACTGCGCGGCGGCGACCAGCTTGGGCGTCTCGGCCTGGAACGCGTCGGCGGCCTTCTTGAAGCCGGCGGCGTCGGTCCAGACTTCCGGCTTGGCCCGCGTCGGCGCGCCCTTGTCGGTGCCGGCGCCGAACCCGTCCCACGGCATCTTCGCGAGCTGGTCGAGGCGCTGCGCCTTGCCGAGGAACGCGGCCTGGTCGAAGGGCATCTTGCCCTGCACCATCGCGCCCATCGGCGCGACGTTCCAGCGAATCGCCTTGAAGACGCCCTGCCGGTACTGGATCACTTCCTCGGGCTTCATCTGGGCCTGGGCCGAGACCGTCGTGGCGGCGAGCGCGAGTGCCGCGGCGAGCTTGTAACGCATCTGCATGGGTACGACTCCTTCGGGGTGGCTTGGGTTGGGGCCGCGGGGCGCGCGGCGGTGTCGCGATGGCCGCCCTCGCAGGGCGGCCGTCTCCGTGGAAAACAGGCGCAGTCCGCCGGCTATTCCGGCCGGGCGGCATTGTCTCACTTATCCGGCGGCTGCGTTCGCGGGAAGGAGCCACTCGCCCGACCGGCGCACGGCCCCGGCGCGCTCGAGCTCGGCAATCAGGAATTCGGCGAAGTCGGCGGGGGGCATACGGAAGAAGCGGGCGTTGAATTCCCGGTAGATGCCGACGCGTTCCACGTAATCCGGCATTCCGGCGAGCGGCAGGGCACGACGGTCGAGCAGCGTGAAGGTCAGGATCACCTTGACCGCGTGCCGGGCGAGGCGTATCGGATCGGCTTCAAAAGCCTCGACACGGCGCATCGCGCGATCGAGCGCCGCGCCGAAGTCCGCGAACGGCTCCCCGTGCCCCGGTATCACGACGCGCACGTCCAGTTCGCCGAGGCGCTCGAGCGTCGCACGGGTCGCCGGGAGCGCGGCCGGCTCGACCTCGGGCGGCATCACGAAGCCGAAGCCGTGCTCCCACAGCGCGTCGCCCGAGATCAGGATGCGGTGCGCCGCGTTGTAGAAGCACAGCGCGCCCATGTCGTGGCCGGGCGCGGCTATCGCTTCCCACTCGAGATCGCCCCAGGCGTAGGTCGCCCCGGCGCGCAGCGCCGCCGTCGGCGTGAAGCGCTCGGCGTCCTGGTCGGCGTAGTCGAGGAGGAGCGACTTGCCGTCCCAGGACTCGATCGCGGCGACCTCGCCTTCCGGGACGGCAACGCCGCAGCCGTAGGCGCGCGCGACCGCCGCGTTGCCGCCCATGTGGTCGCTGTGGCAGTGGGTGTTGACGACCTGCGCGAGCGACTCGGCGCCCAGGCCCCGCGGCGAGGCGAGCAAGGCCAGCGTGAGCGGTGCATGGCGCACGTAACCGGTGTCGATCAGCACGTGGCCGGCGGGACTTTTCAGCAGCACGTTGTTCGCGGACAGCCAGTCGCGCACGAACACGTGCAGTTGCGGCGGGAGGAGGCGGGCGACCATGCGGGCGTACGACCGGGACGCGCGACCGGCTACGCGAGCTTCGCCAGGAAGTCGCGAACGAGCGCCACACGCTCGGCGAGCGCAGGCGCGGCTTTCTCGATGCGCACGCGGTCGGGGCCGGCGAAGCGGATGCGCCCGTCGCGCTGCACCAGCAGGATCAGCTTGCCCGTGTCGAACGCCGGCTCCTTGCCGAAGTGCACGGTGCTGCGTTCCGGGCCGGCGTCGACCTTGGTGACGCCCAGCGGATGCGCGACGAGCCGCAGGCGGTGGCACGCGATCAGCGCCTGCGCGGGCTCGGGCATGGCGCCGAAGCGGTCGACGAGCTCCTCCTGCATCGCATCGAGCTCGTCGGCGCTCTCGACGCTGGCGAGGCGCTTGTAGAGCACCAGCCGCTCGTGCACGTCGCTGCAGTAGCCGTCGGGCAGGCGCGCGGGCACGCGCAGGTTGATCTCGGTGGTGACGCCGAGGGGCTCGGCGAGGTTCGGCTCGCGGCCGGACTTGAGCGCGCGCACCGCGGCTTTCAGCATGTCGGCATAGAGCTGGAAGCCCACTTCCGCCATCTCGCCCGACTGCTCCTCGCCCAGCACCTCGCCGGCGCCGCGGATCTCGAGGTCGTGCATCGCGAGGTAGAAGCCCGAGCCCAGGTCCTCCATCAGCTGGATCGCCTCGAGGCGCTTCTTCGCCTGCGCGGTGAGCGCGGCCTCCGGCGGCGTCAACAGGTACGCGTAGGCCTGGTGGTGCGAGCGGCCGACGCGTCCGCGCAGCTGGTGCAGCTGGGCGAGGCCGAAGCGGTCGGCGCGCTCCATGATGATCGTGTTGGCCGTCGGCACGTCGATGCCGGTCTCGATGATCGTCGAGCACACCAGCAGGTTGACGCGCTGCGCGTAGAAGTCGCGCATCACCTGCTCGAGCTCGCGCTCCGGCATCTGGCCGTGCGCGACACCGACCCGCGCCTCGGGGACGAGCTCGGCTATGCGCTCGGCGGTGGTGCGGATCGTGTCGACGTCGTTGTGAAGGTAGTAGACCTGGCCGCCGCGCTTCATCTCGCGCAAGCAGGCCTCGCGCACGATGCCGCGCGACCACGGCGTGACGAACGTCTTGATCGCGAGCCGCCGCTGCGGCGCGGTCGCGATCACCGAGAAGTCGCGGATGCCCTCGAGCGACATCGCGAGCGTGCGCGGGATCGGCGTCGCGGTGAGCGTCAGCACGTCGACCTCGGCGCGCAGGCGCTTCAGCCGCTCCTTCTGGCGCACGCCGAAGCGGTGCTCCTCGTCGATGATGACGAGCCCGAGCGCGCGGAACTTCACGTCGGGCTGGATCAGCTTGTGCGTGCCGATGACGATGTCGATGCGCCCGTCGGCGAGGCCGTCGAGCGCGGCCTTCACCTCCTTGCCCGAGCGGAAGCGGGAGAGCTCCGCGATCTTCACCGGCAGGTCGGAGAAGCGGTCGGAGAACACGTTGAAGTGCTGCTCGGCGAGGAGCGTCGTCGGCACCAGCACCGCGACCTGCTTGCCGTCGGCCACCGCGACGAACGCGGCGCGCAGCGCGACCTCGGTCTTGCCGAAGCCGACGTCGCCGCAGACCAGCCGGTCCATCGGCTTGCCCGAGGTGAGGTCGGCGATCACGGCCTCGATCGCGCCTCTCTGGTCCGGCGTTTCCTCGAACCCGAAGCCTTCGGCGAAGGCCTCGTAGTCGTGCGGCTTGAACTTGAACGCGTGGCCGACGCGCGCCGCGCGCTGCGCGTAGAGGTTCAGGAGCTCCGCGGCGGTGTCGTGCGCCTGCTGCGCGGCACGGCGCTTCGCTTTCTCCCACTGGCCGCTGCCGAGCTCGTGCAGAGGCGCGGCTTCCGGGCTCGCGCCCGCATAGCGCGAGATCAGGTGCAGCGACGAGACCGGCACGTAGAGCTTGGCGTCGTTCGCGTAGACGAGCTGGAGGAACTCGTTGGGGCCGTCGCCGAGGTCGAGGGTGGCGAGGCCGAGGTAGCGGCCGATGCCGTGCTGCTCGTGCACGACGGGGTCGCCGATGCGCACCTCGGAGAGGTCGCGTACCATCGCGTCGACGTTCGAGCGCCGGCCGGCGTCGCGGCGGCCCCGGCGCACGACGTTCGCGTAGAGCTCCGCCTCGGTGACGAACGCGAGCTTCGCCGCCGGCCACAGGAAGCCTGCGTGGATCGGCGCGGGCGCGAGGGCGAGCCGCGCGTCGCCCTGCAGGAAGGCCGCGACGCCCTCGACCGGCAGCGGCTCGAGCCCGTACTCGAGGAAGTACTGCTGCATCGTCTCCCGGCGGCCGGCACTCTCGGCGACGACCAGCACGCGCCCGTCGATGGCCGCGAGGGCACTCTTCAGTGCCGCGAGCGGGTCCTCGGCACGTCGGTCCACGACCACCCCCGGCAGCCGCCGCGTCGGCGCGTCGGGCGGCAGTGCCGCGTCCCGGGCCGTGACCGGCAACTCGATGCGCGCAAACGCCTTCAGCGCGCCGCGAAACTCGTCGGGCGGCACGAAGAGCTCGACGGGTGGCAGGAGCGGTCGCGCCTTGTCGCCGCGCAGCAACCGGTAGCGCGCGTCGGTGTCCTGCCAGAAGCGCTCGAGCGCCGCGCCGACGTCGCCGTGCAGCGCCACCAGCGGGTCGCGCGGCAGGTGGTCGAGGAACGTCGCGGTGGCGTCGAAGAAGAGCGGCAGGTAGTACTCGAGCCCGCCCGGCACGATGCCGGCCGAGACGTCCTTGTAGAGCGGCGAGCGCGAGGGGTCGCCCTCGAACGCCTCGCGGAAACGCCCGCGAAAGCGGGTCCGTCCGGCCTCGTCGAGCGGGAACTCGCGCGCGGGCAGGAGGCGCACGTCGGGCACCGGGTAGAGCGTGCGCTGGGTGTCGACGTCGAACGTGCGGATCGTCTCGATCTCGTCGCCGAAGAGGTCGAGGCGATAGGGGAGCGCCGAGCCCATCGGGAAGAGGTCGATCAGCCCGCCCCGCACGCTGAACTCGCCGGGCGAGACGACCTGCGTGACGTGCGTGTAGCCGGCGAGCGCGAGCTGCGCGCGCATGCCCTCCACGTCGAGCGTCGTGCCCTGCTTCAGGAAGAACGTGCGGCCGGCGAGGTAGGAAAGCGGCGCGAGGCGCTGCAGCGCAGTCGACGCGGCGACGGCGATCACGTCGCACTCGCCGCGCGTGAGCCGGTACAGCGTCGCCAGCCGCTCGGAAACGAGGTCGGTGTGCGGCGAGATCGGGTCGTACGGCAGCGTCTCCCAGTCGGGGAAGAACGCGACGCTGCGCTGGGGCGCGAACGCCGCGATCTCCTCGGCGAGACGCTGCGCGGCGAGCGAGTCCGCGCAGAGGACCGCCAGCGTGCGCCGCTCG
>Ga0209594_1000426_pt1 | contig 26129 bp, 24 predicted proteins | sample AshMeaCrysSpring_FD_184126 | JGI IMG/M metagenome (GOLD analysis project Ga0209594, IMG submission 184126) | Groundwater microbial communities from Big Spring, Nevada to study Microbial Dark Matter (Phase II) - Ash Meadows Crystal Spring... | ecosystem: Environmental > Aquatic > Deep subsurface... | reverse complement strand
CTGGCTCGACGAGGTGTTCGGCCGCGTCGGTTTCATCGATGCGTTCCGGCAGGTCGACCCGCGGGCGGAGCAGTACACGTGGTGGTCGAACCGCGGCCGCGCCTGGGAGAAGAACGTCGGCTGGCGTATCGACACCCAGATCGTCACGCCGGGCCTCGGGGCCAGGGCGAGGGCAGCGCGCATCTACAAGGACCGGCGCTTCTCCGATCACGCGCCGCTCGTCATGGACTATGACTGGCCGTTCTGAGGCACCCGGCCTCGCCGCCATCGTCCGCGCGGTGTTGAGCGGCCGCATGGCCGTGGCGGCGCTGATGGGTTTCGTCAGCGGCTTGCCGCTGCTGCTCACCGGGTCGGTGCTCCAGGCCTGGATGACGCAGGAGGGCGTGGACCTGTCCACCATCGGCCTGTTCGCCCTGGTCGGCCTGCCCTATACGCTCAAGTTCGCCTGGGCGCCGTTGTTCGACCGCTACGCCCCGCTCGCCCTCGGCCGCCGTCGCGGCTGGCTGCTGCTCGTCCAGCTCGCGCTCGTCGGCGCGCTGGCCCAGCTCGCGTCGTCGAGTCCGGCCGCGAGCCCTGCCGGCGTGGCGGTCGCCGCGTTGCTCGTCACCTTCTTCTCGGCGAGCCAGGACATCGTCATCGACGCGTACCGGCGCGAGTCGCTCGCGGACGACGAGCAAGGGCTCGGTGCGTCGCTGTACGTGAACGGCTACCGCGTCGGCATGCTGCTCGCCTCCGGCGGCGGCCTGATCCTGGCCGATCACTGGTCCTTCGCCTCCGTGTACTTGTTCATGGCGGCGTGCATGGGGCTCGGGGTGGCCACGACCCTGCTCGCGCCGGAGCCGGGCGCCGCGGCGGGGCGGCCGGGCACGCTGCGCGAGGCGGTCGTCGAGCCCTTCGTCGACTATTTCCGGCGCCCGGATGCCGTCGCGATCCTCGCCTTCATCCTGCTCTACAAGATCGGCGACGCGATGGCCGCGCACATGACGACGCCGTTCTATCTCGACCTCGGCTTTTCCAAGACCGAGATCGGCGCGGTGGTGAAGCTCTTCGGCTTCTGGGCGACCGTGCTTGGCGGCCTGGCGGGCGGCGTGCTGATCCTGCGCCTGGGCGTGGTACGGGCGCTCTGGGGCTTCGGCATCCTCCAGGCGCTGTCGACGGCGGCCTTCGCCGCGCTCGCTGCGATCGGCCACGATCTGGTCGCCCTGGCCGTGGTCATCGCCTTCGAGAACCTGAGCAGCGGCCTGGGCACCTCGGCCTACGTCGCCTTCATGGCGCTGCTCACCAACCGCCGCTTCACCGCGACCCAGTACGCGCTGCTGTCCAGCCTGATGGGCGTGCCGCGGGTGCTCGCCGCCGCGCCGACCGGCTGGCTCGCGGACCAGCTCGGCTGGGGACTCTTCTTCCTCGCTTGCGCGCTCGCCGCGCTCCCGGGACTGTGGGGGCTCGCCCGGCTGCAGCGCCGGGGCGCGCTGCCGCGCCGTGCGGAGGCCGTCGCATGAGCCTCGAGCTGCTGCTGGCAAGCGTCTTCGTGGTCGGCCTGCTCGGCGGGGTGCACTGCGTCGGCATGTGCGGCGGCATCGCCGCGGCGCTTACCTTCGGCTTGCCCGCGGAGCGGCAGGGGCGGTTCGCCGCGCTGCTGCCCTTTCTGCTCGCCTACAACGCGGGACGCGTCGCGAGCTATGCCCTTGCCGGTGGGCTGATGGGCGGCGCAGGCACGCTGCTCTCGCGACTCGTGCCGGTCCAGGGGGCGCAGCGCGGCCTGCTGATCCTTGCCGCCGCGTTCATGATCCTGATGGGCCTCTATCTCGGCGGCTGGTGGTCCGGCCTCGCCCGGCTCGAGCAGGCGGGCGGCGTGCTCTGGCGGCGGATCGAGCCGCTTGGCCGTCGATTGCTGCCGGTGCGGAGCGTCGGCCAGGCGCTCACGCTCGGCCTGCTGTGGGGCTGGCTGCCCTGCGGGCTCGTTTACAGCGCGCTGGTGTCTGCGGTCTCGGCCGGCGGCGCCTGGCAGGGGGCGGCGGTGATGCTCGCCTTCGGTCTCGGCACCCTGCCGAACCTGCTCGCCATGGGCGCTGCGGCGGGCGCCATCGCGGGCTTCGCCCGCCGCGCCTGGGTGCGGCGGGCCGCCGGGGCGTCGGTGCTGCTGTTCGGCCTGTGGACGCTCGGGTCGGCGCTCGGACTGCCCCTCAGCGGGTGAAGAACTCCTGGCTGAGCTCGGCGGCGTAGCTGGCCGCCGCGCCCTGCGGCCGCACTTTGAGGTCGAAGCGCAGGGTTTCGCCATGCTCCACCGGGAATTCGCCGAGGTAGTAGATCGCCGTGCCTTCGCGCACCTCGCGCATGGCGATCTCGCGGATTTGGCCCTGCAGGTTGCGTGAGGTTGCCTCCACCTGGGCGGTCACCGCGGTTCCGGGGGTGCCGGGCACGTCGCGGATCACGCTCACGTTGAGCAGCCCGCGGTTGGGGCTGCGCTGGATACCGTAGCTGCGCGCCACATCGGGCGCCAGCAGGCTCGTGGACAGGGCGTTGTGGTGGATGGTGTGGCCGGGGACCCGGGTGCTGTTCTCGGCCAGCGCCGGCTGGAGGCCGAGTCCGGCCGCGAGCAGCAGACCTATTAGCATCCGCTTGGTCATCCCTGTTCTCCTCCGCTCAGGGGCGTCGAACCGAGTCTAGCCCAGCCCAGCCGGTCCGGCTGGCCGCCGAGGGCGCGGCGCGCGACCTGCGATGGGACGGTCAGGCCGTGGCCGGCCGCGCGTCCCGGTCGTCTGCCTTCGGCGCGGCCACCTCGGGCGGGGTGCACAGCCGATCGAGCCGGTGGCGCACCTTGTCGAGCACGCGCGCCTGGTGCTCGAGCACCCGGACGTCGTGGGCGAGGGTCGCGAGCCGCTGCTTGAGCTCGCTGCGCGAGCGTCCGGCCTCGCGCAGGTCCTCGACCTGGCGCAACAGCGCCTCGCGCCGGTTGCGCATCGCGTGCTGCAGGGGCTCGAGCGCGATCTCGAGCCAGCGTGACACTTCCTCGTGCGCACTGCGGAAGATGTCGCGGGCGCGGCTCAGGATCGTGCGGAAATAGCGGCGCACCACGAAGTGCTGCTCGGTGAGCAGCATCTTCGGGCTGCGGCGGAAGGCCTCGGCCTCCTTGTGCAGCAGGTCGAGCTCCACCTGGTGCTTCATCAGCGAGAACATCGTCGGCAGGGAGACCTCGACGCCATGGTCGACCTGGAAACGCCGGTAGAGCCCACGCAGCAGCTTGCGGGCCTCGTGCGTGCGGTCGTTCACCGTGCGCATGGTGGCGCGCAGTTCCTCGAGCAGCGTGCGCATGGAGTTGGAGAGGCCGTGGGTCGTCCAGGCGCCGACCATGTCCCGTCGCGAGCTGTCGAGCAGGTCCTCGAGGCGCTGCGGGTCCAGCGCCGTCGCGAGCTCCTGCGCGCGCTCCCGGAAAGCCGCGGAGTGCTGCTCGAAGATCGCCGCATTCGCCTCGTAGGCTTCCTTGTCGCGCTGCGCCCGGCGGTAGAGCTGCGTGATCGCGTTCTCGCTCTGGTCCTCGAGCTCCGCGAGCTCCGCGTGCTGTCGCCGCGTCGACGAGAGTTTCGCGCTCAGGATCGAGCGAACGGTCTCCAGCGCGTCGTTGACCTCGCGCGCGACCTCGTTGCGGATGATCTCGTGCTTCGCGGAGAGCAACCGCATGCCGAGCGCCGCCTCGAGCGCGGGCAGGCCGGCGCGATGGGCGAGCACGGTGTCGGCAGTGCGGTGGGCGAGCAGCCCCTTCTGCGCCGAGGTCGGGAAGATGCGGTCGACATCGAGGTTGAGCAGCCGCGCCACCTCGCGTCGCTGCCGCGCGATGGTGCGCTCGATCTCGAGCGGCGAGCGCAGTTCGTCCCACAAGGTGTCGGTCTTGTTGAGCACGACCATCAGGCCGTTGTCGCCGCGCTTCGGCCCGCGCACGCACTGCTGCCACATCTCGAGGTCCGAGCGGGTCACGCCGGTGTCGGCGGCGAGGATGAAGAGGATCGCCTGCGCGGAGGGCAGCAGCTGATAAGTCAGCTCGGGCTCGTGGCCCACGGCATTGAGGCCGGGCGTGTCGAGGATGGTGAGGCCGCTCTGCAACAGCGGATGCGGCACGTTGATGAGCGCGTGGCGCCAGCGGGGGATCTCGACGATGCCGAGCCGGCCCGACAGATCCTCCTCGGCAAGCCGGGGGTGGAACAGGCCGAGCTGCACGGCCTCGGCCGGCGAGACGTGCCGGGTCGCGGTGAGCTCGCGCATCACTTCGGCGGCGTGGTCCGGCTCGGAGAGGTTCAGCTCGAACTCGACCCAGCGCGACGGCGTGCGGCGCAGCTCGGCGAGCGAGATCTCGTCGAGCCGCGTCTCGACCGGCAGCAGGCGCAGATAGGGCTTCGCCGCCTTCGGGTCGTGGAAGATCTCGGTGGGGCACATCGTGGTGCGCCCCGCGTCCGTCGGCAGCAGGCGGAAACCGTAGTCGGGGAAGAACAGCGCGTTGATGAGCTCGGTCTTGCCGCGGGAGAACTCGCCGACGACGGCGACGGTGATGCGGTCCTTGCCCAGGAGCTCGAGGCTGCGCTGGATGGCGCGGTGTGCCTCGGCGGTGTAGAGACCGAGCTTCTGCAGCCAGGGCTGGAGGCGGGTGACGTAGGCGACGAGGCGACGCTTCCACTCCTCGTAGGTATCGAGCTGCTGTGGGAGCCGGCTAGGCGTCGTCACGATGATCGGGTCTCTTCAGGCTGCGTTATTCATAGAGCAGTTTTTCAGATATTTCAATCGGTTTGAAAAAATTTTGTCCAATCCGCCTCAGCTTCCGTCAAAGGACCGGCGCCCTGGGCGGGGCGGCGGATCCGGATCTGCTTGTCCCGGCCGGTCTCGCCGCGCTCGAGCCGCAGGTCGGCGACCCGCAGGCCGAGCCGCCCGGCGAGGAAGCGCAGCAGGTGGGCGTTGGCCTTGCCGTCGACCGGCGGGGCGGTGAGGCGCACCCGCAGCCGGTCGCCGTGCGGCCCCGCGATCTCGTCGCGAGAGGCCCGGGGCAGGACGCGGAGCAGAAGGATCAGGTCCTCGCCGTCCCGACGCAGCCAGGCGGGCATCAGAACGGACTGCCGGTGAGCTTGGCGAGCGGCGGGATGAGCAGCATCTTGGCGAGTACGAGGGCGACTGCGGCCGCCATCGGCGACAGGTCGAAGCCACCCATCGGCGGGATGACCCGGCGCAGCGGCTGTAGCACCGGGCGGGTCAGGTCGCGCAGCACGACCACGGCAGGGCTGTAGGGGTCGGGGTTCACCCAGCTGAGCAGGGCCTGGGCGATGACGGCGAACAGGAAGACGTTGAGGACGAGGGCGAGCAGTTCGGGGACCGCCCAAGCGAACGGGGCGAGCAGGTGGACGCCGGCGCCGAGGATCCCGGCCAGCAGCGCGAGCTCGACGGCGGTCAGCACCCAGGCGAGCAGGATCGAGGCGACATCGAGGCCCAGGAGCCCGGGGACGATCCGACGCAGCGGGCGCAGCACGGGCGTGGTCAGCTTTACCACGAACTGCGACAGAGGGTTGTAGAAATCCGCCCGCAGCACCTGCAGCAGGAACCGCAGCACCACGACGAGGACATAAAAGCCGAAGACGGCCTGCACCAGGAAGGCCAGCGGGTCGGTGAGGTAGGCGCTGTCGAACATCAGGCCTTGCCCAGCAGGTCGGACAGCTCGACCGAGCGATCGCGCGCCGCGGTCAGGGCCGCGGCGAACAGCTGGCGCAGGCCCCCCTCCTCGAAAGTTGCGATGGCGCGCTCGGTCGTGCCGCCCGGCGAGGTCACCCGCCGGCGCAAGGTGGCGGGCTCCTCGTCGCTCTCGATCGCCATTCGCGCCGCCCCGAGCGCGGTCTGCAGGGTCAGCAGCCGGGCGGTGTCCACGGGCAGCCCGAGCGCCACTGCCGCCTGTTCCATCGCCTCCATCACCAGGAAGAGGTAGGCCGGTCCACTCCCCGAGAGGGCAGTGACCGCATCGAGCTGCGCCTCGTCGTCGACCCAGCGGGTGAGGCCGACGGCGCGCAGGATCGACTCGGCGGTGTCCCGCTGCTCGGGGCGCACCGCGGGGCCGGCGTGCAGCACCGTCGCGCCGGCGCCGATCATCGCCGGGGTGTTGGGCATGGTGCGGATCAGCGCGACTCCGCCGCCGAGCCAATCCTGCAGCGCGGCCTCGCGGATCCCCGCGGCGACCGAGATCACGAGCGGCTGGGCGGCCTGCACTGCGGGCGCGATGCCCCGGGCGACGGCCTGCAGGGCCTGCGGCTTGACCGCGAGAATCAGCACGTCGGCACCTGCCACGGCGGCGCGGTTGTCCGAGGTGGTGCGCACGCCGGTGCGCCGGGCGAGGGCCGCGAGCTGGGCCGCGTTGGGGTCGGCGGCGACGATCCCGGAGGGATCGTAACCGTCGCTGACCAGGCCGTTGATGAGGCTGCCGGCCATGTTGCCGGCGCCGATGAAGGCGAGCGTCGATGAGGTCATGGGCGGTGTGCGACAGGATTCGCGGTGGGTTAGGAGTCTACCGTAGTCGGGCCGCCGTGCCGTCTGGCCGCGGGCCAAACAGGGCGGTGCCCACGCGCACCCAGGTCGCTCCCTCGAGGATCGCCGCCTCGAGGTCGTCGGACATCCCCATGGAGAGGGTGTCGAGCTCAAGTCCCCCCGCGATCAGCCGATCCCTCAGCTCGCGGAGCCGTCGGTAGGGCCGGCGCTGCGCCTCGACCGTGGAGGCTGGCGCCGGGATCGCCATCAGGCCCCGCAGGCGCAAGCGCGGCAACGCGCCCACGGCGCGGGCGAGTTTCTCGACCGCCTCCGGGGCGACACCGCCCTTGGAGGCTTCGCCGCTGACGTTGACCTGGATGCAGCAGTCGAGGGGAGGCAGGTGATGCGGGCGCTGCTCGCTCAGGCGGCGGGCATGATGCAGATCGGCGAGGCCGTGCACCCAGGCGAAGCGCTCGGCCAGCAGGCGCGTCTTGTTCGCCTGCACTCGGCCGATGTGGTGCCACTCGATGTCGCGGCCGGCGAGCGCATCCATCTTCGCCTCGGCCTCCTGCACGTAGTTCTCGCCAAAGACCCGCTGGCCGAGGTCGAGCAGCGGCACGAGGTCCCCGGGGAGGCGCGTCTTGCTCACCGCCAGCAGCCGGACCGAGCCGTCGGGTCGGCCCGCGGCCGAGACGGCCGCCGCAATGCGGTCCATGACCGCGCGCAGACGCTGAGCAGGCTCAGCCATGATTGCCCGGGGACTGGATATACTGAAACTGTTTCGGACGGACCGGAATCACCCGGCGGCCCGCGGCCGCGACGGGGTGCTCGATCAAGGGGGGGGGAGTCGTGGACATTGCGGAACTCTTGGCGTTCAGCGTAAAGCACAAGGCATCTGACCTGCACCTCTCGGCCGGGCTGCCGCCGATGATCCGCGTCGACGGCGACATCCGGCGGATCAACGTCCCGTCGCTGGAGCACAAGGAGGTGCACGCCCTCGTCTACGACATCATGAACGACAAGCAGCGCCGCGACTACGAGGAGCTGCTCGAGGTCGACTTCTCCTTCGAGATCCCGGGCCTCGCCCGCTTCCGCGTCAACGCCTTCAACCAGGACCGCGGCGCGGCCGGCGTGTTCCGTACCATTCCCTCGAAGGTGCTGACCCTCGACGAGCTCGAGGCGCCGCAGGTCTTCAAGCAGATCGTCGACCAGCCGCGCGGCATCGTGATCGTCACCGGGCCGACGGGCTCGGGCAAGTCGACCACGCTCGCGGCGATGATCGACCACAAGAACGAGCACGAGTACGCGCACATCCTCACCATCGAGGACCCGATCGAGTTCGTCCATCAGAGCAAGAAGTGCCTGATAAACCAGCGGGAGGTGCACCGCGACACGCACGGCTTCGCCGAGGCGCTGCGCTCGGCCCTGCGCGAGGACCCGGACATCATCCTCGTGGGCGAGATGCGCGACCTCGAGACCATCCGGCTCGCGCTGACCGCCGCGGAGACCGGGCACCTGGTGTTCGCCACCCTGCATACCAGCTCGGCGGCGAAGACCATCGACCGCATCATCGACGTGTTTCCGGCCGGCGAGAAGACGATGGTCCGCTCGATGCTGTCGGAGTCGCTGCGCGCGGTGATTTCGCAGACTCTGCTCAAGCGCATCTCGGGCGGCCGCATCGCGGCCCACGAGATCATGATCGCGACACCGGCGATTCGTAACCTGATCCGCGAAGACAAGGTCGCGCAGATGTATTCGGCGATCCAGACCGGCCAGGCCACTGGCATGCAGACGCTCGACCAGTGTCTGCAGGAACTCGTGCGCCGCAACCTGGTTGCGAAGGCCGAGGCGCGCCCGCGCGCCGTCAACAAGGACCTGTTCCGCTGAGCCCTTGCCACCCGACGGGAGCCGACCCATGGAATTCAGCGACCTGCTGAACATGATGGCGCAGAAAAAGGCGTCTGATCTCTTCATCACTGCGGATATACCGCCCAGCCTGAAGGTCAACGGCATCATCTCGCCGGTGACCAAGACCCCGCTCAACAGCAAGCAGACGCGCGAGCTCGTGCTCTCGATCATGAACCCGGAGCAGCGCCAGGAGTTCCTGGACACCAAGGAGTGCCAGTTCGCGGTGTCGAGCAAAGAGGCGGGGCGCTTCCGCGTCAGCGCCTTCTTCCAGCGCGACGACATCGGCATGGTGCTGCGGCGGATCGAGTCGCGTATTCCGACCTTCGAGGAGCTGCACCTGCCGCCGGTCCTCAAGGACCTCACCATGGCCAAGCGCGGCATCGTGTTCTTCGTCGGCGCCACCGGCACCGGCAAGTCCACCTCGCTGGCGGCGATGATCGGCTATCGCAACCGCAGCGCCTCCGGCCACATCATCACCATCGAGGACCCGATCGAGTTCGTGCACTCGCACGCAGGCTGCATCGTCACGCAGCGCGAGGTCGGCATGGACACGGAGTCCTACGGCGTCGCCCTCAAGAACACCCTGCGCCAGGCGCCGGACGTGATCCTCATCGGCGAGGTCCGCACCCGCGAGACCATGGAATACGCCATCGCCTTCGCCGAGACCGGCCACCTCTGCCTCACCACGCTGCACGCCAACAACGCCAACCAGGCGCTCGACCGCATCCTGCACTTCTTCCCGGAGGATCAGCGCGACCAGGTCCTCATGGACCTGTCGCTCAACCTGCGCGCGATCATCGCCCAGCGGCTGGTGCGCAAGGCCGACGGCAAGGGCCGGCGCGCCGCGGTCGAGGTGCTGCTCAACACGCCGCTCGCCTCCGACTACATCAAGAAGGGCGACATCTACAAGCTCAAGGACCTGATGCAGCGCTCCACCGAGCAGGGAATGATCACCTTTGACCAGTGCCTCTATCAGCTCTATCGGCAGGGCGAGATCACCTACGAGGAGGCAATTGCGAACGCCGACTCGTCGAACGAGCTGCGCCTCATGGTCAAGCTCGGCAGCGAGGGCGCGGGTCGTCCGTCGCGCGGCGCGGTCGACGGTCAGCAGGTGATGGAGAAGAGCTCGCTGGTGCAGAAGGCCGGGCTGGTCAACGACGACGACCTGTAGCGGGCGTCACGACTCAGCCGGCGGCGGGGAAGGCCTGGTAGCCGTCGAACACCGGACCGTCGACGCAGACGCGCTTCATCGCAGGCCCTGCGGGGGTCTCGATCAGCACTGCGCAGCCGGCGCAGCCGCCGACGCCGCAGGCCATGTATTCCTCGAGGGACACCTGGCACGGCAGGCCGTACCGGCGGGCGAGCCGCACCACCGCCTCGAGCATCGGGTGCGGGCCGCAGGCAAAGACCTCGACCGCGCCGCGTTCCGCCGAGTCGAGTCCGGCCAGCCACGCGTCCGCGAGCTCGGTGACGTAGCCGTCGAAGCAGCCGGGATAGCCCTGCCGGCTCGCGAGGCGGCTCGCGATGCCCCAGTCGTCGAGCAGCGGCATGCAGCCGATGGTGCCGGCCGGCAGGCCGGGGACGAGGATCTGCGACGGCCGCGCCGTGAACGGGAAGGGCGCTTCGGAGCCGAGGATCACGAAGGGCTTGCACCCCGGCAACGCGCGCAGCCGGTCGGCGAGGAAGATCATCGGCGGCATGCCGACGCCGCCGCCGATCAGCAGCGGCCGGCGCGCGGCGACGCGGAAGGGCTCGCCGATCGGGCCGAGCAACGAGATCTGGTCGCCGACGGCGCGGCGGGCGAGCAGGCGCGTGCCCTGGCCGACGGCCTTGTAGAGGAAGTCCACCCAGCCCTCGTCCGGCGAGGCGCGCATGATGGAGATCGGCCGGCGCATCCGCAGCGACTCGTCGCAGGCGAGGTGCGCGAACTGGCCGGGCTGCGCGCGCGCCGCGCACTCGGGGCTCGCGAGCCGCAGCACGAACTGGTCGCCCGCGAAGGCCTCGTGCGCGAGCACCCGCGCGTCTTCGAGGAAGAGGGTGTCGCGGCGCGCCTCGTAGCCCATGCTGCCGGTCCTCAGCTCGCCGACCGGTACACGACCCGGCCCTCGAAGAGCGTGTGCGTGACCTGGCCGGTGAATTCCCAGCCGTGGAAGGGCGTGTTGCGCCCGGCGCTCGCCATGGTCTCGCGGTCCAGCCGCCAGACCGCCTGCGGGTCGAAGACGCAGACGTCGGCGATGCGCCCGACCTCCAGCCGCCCGTAGGGCAGGGAGAGAATCCGCGCGGGACCGTAGCTGAGCCGCTCCACCGCGGTGGGGAGGTCGAGGACGCCTTCCTCGACCAGGCGCAGGGTGAGCGGCAGTAGGGTCTCGAGCGCGGAGATGCCCGGCGCGGTCGCGGGGAAGGGGGCCTCCTTCGCATCGATGTCGTGCGGCTGGTGGTCGGAGCAGATCGCCGCGATCGTGCCGTCGCGCACCGCCTGGCGCAGCACGTCGCGGTCGGTCGGCGTGCGCAGGGGAGGCGTGACGTGGCACTGCGCGTCGAAGTCCAGCAGGTCGTTCTCGGTGAGGTGCAGCTGGTGCGCCGACACGTCGGCGCTGACCGGCAGGCGCGCGGCCTGGGCGTCGCGCACCATGCGCACGGCGGTCGCCGTCGACAGCCCGCGGAAGTGGATCGTCGCGCCGGTGTGCTCGGCGAGCGCGAGGTCGCGCGCGACCGCCACGGTCTCCGCCGCTTCCGGGATGCCGGGCAGGCCGAGCCGCGCCGCCACCACGCCCTCGTGGACGCAGCCCTTGTCGCGCAGGTACCTGTCCTCCGGGCGCAGGAACACGGTGATGCCGAAGGTCGCGGCGTACTCGAGCGCACGGCGCTCGACCAGGGTGTTGACGAGGGGCGCCTGGGCGTTGCCGAGCGCCACGCAGCCCGCGGCCTGCAGCGCGGCCATCTCGCTCAGCTGCTCGCCGCGCAGGCCCTGCGTGAGCGCGCCCACCGAGAGTACCCGCGCCTTGCGCGCCTGCTTGGCGCGGCGGCGGATGAGCGTGGCCACCGCGGGGGTGTCGATGACCGGGTCGGTGTCCGGGGGGCAGCACAGGGTGGTGATGCCCGAGCGGGCCGCGGCTGCGGTCTCGCTGGAGATAGTCGCCTTGTATTCGAAGCCGGGCTCGCGCAACCGCGCCGCGAGGTCGACGAGGCCGGGGCACACGACCTGGCCGCGCGCATCGATCACGGTCGCCGGCTGGAAGCCCTCGGGCGCGGCGCCGACCGCGGCGACCTTGCCGTCGAGGAGGTGCAGGTCGAGCATGGCGTCGATGCCGTTGGCCGGGTCGATCAGGCGGCCGTTGACGATGCTGGTGCCGGCGGGCGCGCTCAAGCGGGCTGCTCCTCGGGCGAAAGGACGTTGAGGCACATCGACATCACCGCCATGCGCACCGCAATGCCGTAGCTGACCTGCTCGAGGATCACCGAGTGCGGGCCGTCGGCAACGGCGGACTCCATCTCGACGCCGCGGTTGATCGGCCCCGGGTGCATGACGATCACGTCGGGCTTGGCCGCGGCGAGGCGCTTCTGCGTCAGGCCCCAGAGCTGGAAGTATTCGTGCTCGCTCGGCAGCAGCGCGCCCTGCATGCGCTCCTTCTGCAGCCGCAGCATGATGATCACGTCAACTCCGCGGATGCCTTCCTCGAGGTCGTGGAAGACGTGCACGCCGAGCGTTCCTGCCGCCGTGGGAATGAGGGTGCGCGGTCCGATCACCCGCAGCTCGGAGACGCCCAGCGCGTTGAGGGCGTGGATCTGCGAGCGGGCGACGCGCGAGTGCAGGATGTCGCCGACGATCGCGATCTTGAGCGGCGTGAAGTCGCCCTTGTGGCGCCGGATCGTGAACATGTCGAGCATGGCCTGGGTCGGGTGCGCGTGCCGGCCGTCGCCGGCGTTCACCACGCTCACGCCGGGCGAGACGTGCTGCGCGATGAAGTGCGCGGCGCCCGAATCGGCATGGCGCACGACGAACATGTCGACGTGCATGGCCTCGAGGTTGCGCAGGGTGTCGAGCAGCGTCTCGCCCTTGCTGGTCGCCGAGGTGTTGATGTTGAAATTGACGACGTCGGCGGACAGGCGCTTGGCGGCGAGCTCGAAGGTCGTGCGGGTGCGCGTGCTGGTCTCGAAGAAAAGGTTGCAGATCACCTTGCCGCGCAGCACCGGCACCTTCTTCACGGTGCGCGCCGACACCCCCGCGAAGGACTCGGCCGCATTGAGGATGTCGACCAGCGTCTGGCGGCCGAGGCCCTCGATGGTGAGGAAGTGGCGCAGCCGGCCATTGGCGTCGAGCTGCAGGTTCTCGCTGCCGGGGCGCGCGTACAAGGCTCAGCCCCGCTTGCGCTGCCGGCTGGTGGCGATCTGAAGATCGAGCGGGTCGGGCCCGCTCAGAATCACGTGCTCGCCTTCGCGCAAGGTCGGCCGCAGGCCCACGACCCGCGCCTCGATCGGCAGCTCGCGGCCGTCGCGCTCGATCAGCGCGACGAGCGTCACCGAGGCGGGGCGGCCCCAGTCGAAGATCTCGTTCAGCGCCGCGCGCACGGTGCGGCCGGTCTGCAGCACGTCGTCGACCAGGATGATGTGCCGGCCGTCGACGTCGAAGGGGATCTTGGACGGCTTCACCTCCGGGTTCATGCCCACGCGCGTGAGGTCGTCGCGGTAGAAAGAGATGTCGAGCGTGCCCAGCGGATCGGCGAGGCCGAGCAGCTGGTGCAGGCGCTGCGCGACCCAGACGCCGCCGGTGTGGATGCCCACCATGGCAGGCTGCTCGATGCCAAGGGACGCGAGCTCATCCCCGATTTCGCGCGCCATGCCCTCGATGAGGTCGAGGATCGCCTCGTGCTGCAGGAAAGGGCTAGTCTCGGTCATTGAGCCAGGTCTCCAGGATGAGCCGCGCCGCGACGGCGTCCACGGCCAAGGGGCTTCGGCTGCCGTCACGGCCGAGCTGCCGCCGGGCCTCGCGGGTGGTCAGCCGCTCGTCGGCAAGGTGCACCGGCAGGCGGAAGCGCCCCTCGAGCTGGCGCGCGAAGCGGCGGGCGCGTGCCGCGACCGGGGCCTCGGCATCATCCATCTGGAACGGCAGTCCCACCACCAGCGCCTCGGGCTGCCAGTCCGCCACCAGTCTGCCGATGGCCGCCCAGTCGGGGGCTTCGTCCCGCGTCGGCAGCGTGGTGAGCGGCGTTGCGGTGCCCGTGACGGTCTGGCCCACGGCGATTCCTATCCTGCGGGTACCGTAGTCGAACCCCAGCACCGCCCCCATGCCGCTCAGGCGTGCCCCGCCTCGGCGGACAGCAGCGTCAGGTCGACGCCGAGCAGGCGCGCGGCCGCGGCCCAGCGCTCCTCCGCCGGCAGGTCGAACAGCACCGCGATGTCGGACGGTCCGCTGAGCCAGGCGTTGTCCTGCATCTCGTTCTCGAGCTGGCCGCTGGCCCAGCCCGCGTAGCCGAGCGCCACCAGCGTGCGTTCCGGGCCCTCGCCGCGCGCCATTGCCTCGAGGATGTCGCGCGAGGTCGTGATATAGATGCCGTTGGTGACCTTGAGGGTCGAGCTCCAGGGCGCGGTGCGGGTGTGCAGGACGAACCCGCGCTCGTTGTCCACGGGGCCGCCGAGGTAGACGGGCTGGGCGCCGATGTCCGGCGCCGCCGACGCGATGTTCATGTGCTCCAGCACGTCCGCCAGCGAGAGCTCGAGCGGGCGATTCACGACGATGCCCATCGCGCCCTTCTCGGTGTGCTCGCAGATGTAGGTGACCGTCCGCGCGAAGTTCGGATCGCGCAGGCCGGGCATGGCGATCAGGAAGTGGTTGGTGAGGTTCGCGATGCCTTGCATGGCGATAGTATCCGGCCGCGCTGCGCCGAGCCGCAAGCCGCGGCCGGTCGGGGTCAGCGGCCGGCATAGACCCGTTCGCTGCTGGTGAACTGCCAGGTGCGGGTGATCTCGAGGACGTCGGTGTCCTTGCGGATGTCGGGGGGGAAGGGGGCATAGGGCGAGGCGAGCCGGACGATGCGCACGGCCGCGTCGTCGAGCACCTTCTGCCCGGAGGAGCGCACGACGCGCACGTTCTCCACGCTGCCGTCGGACCGCACCGACACATGCAGGATCAGGTCGCCGTAGAGCTTGCGGCGCTTGGCCTCGTCCGGGTAGTTGAGGTTGCCTACCCGCTCGACCTTCTCCCGCCACGCCTCGAGGTAGGCCGCGAAACGGTACTCCTTCGTGCTTGCGTTGATCGAGCGGCGGCGCGAGTTGCTCGCGGTCGACTGGCTGCGCCGGTCGATCTCCGCGGTGAGCCGGTCGATCTCGAGCTGCGTGCTGGCCAGCAGGGAGCCGAGGTCGGTGCGGCGCCGCGCCTCGCGCGGCGGCTCCTGGGGGAGGGGGCGCACGCTGGGCGTCTCGCCCGGTGCGGTCAGCACCTCGGTGACCGGAGGGGGCGGCGGGACCTCGCGCAGCCGCGGCGCGACCGGCTCGGCGGCAAGCGCGGGCGGCGGTCCCGAGGGCGTCGCGAGCTGCGGAGACTGCTCGGGCGATCCGCCGGCCTGGCTCAGCTGCGCGAGGGCCTCGGCGTCGCGGGGCGCCTCCGGCGTCGGCGCCCGGGGACGCACGAGCATGATCTCGAGCAGCCTGTCGGAGACGGCGCGCGACGCACGCGGCAGCTCGAAGCCGGTGCCGAGCAGAAGGAGCGCGTGCACGGCGACCGCCGCGAGCAGCGCGTAAGTCAGCGGGTCGTGGCGGCGCTCGACGACGGCGGTCGGCACGATCAGCCCCGCTCGCCCAGCCGCGCGGCGATGCGGTCGAGGAGCAGGCCCGCGATGTCGAGCCCGTACTGCCGGTCGAGCTCGCGGATGCAGGTCGGGCTGGTGATGTTGACCTCGGTCAACCAGTCGCCGATCACGTCGATGCCGGCGAACAGCACGCCGCGCTCGCGCAGCACCGCCCCGACCCGCTCGGCGATCCAGCGGTCGCGCGCGCCGAGCGGCACGCCGTGGCCAATCCCGCCCGCCGCGAGGTTGCCGCGCGTTTCACCGGCCTTGGGGACGCGCGCGAGGGCGTAGGGCACCGGCTCGCCATCGACGAGCAGGATCCGTTTGTCGCCGTCGCGGATCTCGGGGATGAAGCGCTGCGCCATCGCGAAGCGAGTCCCGTCCGCGGTCAGGGTCTCGAAGATCACATGGCGGTTGGGGTCGTCTCGTCGCACGCGGAACACCGACTGCCCGCCCATCGCATCGAGGGGCTTGACCACGACGTCCTCCTGCGCATCGAGAAAATCGGCGAGCGCGGCGACGTCGCGCGTCACCCGCATGGGCACGCAGCAGTCGGGGAACCACGCGGTGGCGAGCTTCTCGTTCAGGTCGCGCAGCGCGGCGGGGCGGTTGACCACCAGCGTGCCGCGGCGCTCCGCCAGCTCGAGGAGCTGGGTGGCGTGCACGTACTCCATGTCCACCGGCGGGTCCTTGCGCATCAGCACCGCGGACAGCGAGTCGAGCGGCGCCGTGCGCGTCGCGCCGAGCGCAAACCAGTCGCTCGCCTGGTCGCGCACCGTCACGGGCCGCATCCGCGCGTGGCAGCGACCGTCGACGAGGAAGAGGTCGCCGACCTCCAGGTACCAGAGCGGCCAGCCGCGGGCCTGCGCCGCGAGCATCATGGCGAAGGTGCTATCTTTGTGCGGCTTGATCGTGGCGATGGGATCCATCACCACGCCGAGGTCGTGCGGCATCGACTGGCCCTGGAGAGCGGCGTGTCGGGCGATTGTGGTCGGCGCCTTCGGGAACGGCAAGACGGCCCGGTTGGCCGACACGGAGGATCCTGCGATGCAACCCCAATCCGCAGCCGATTATCTGGCACTGCTTCGCGGCGATCTGGTCGAGCACCTGCGCCGCGCAAGGGCGGCGCTGGAGCCGGGCGGCGACCTGGGGGCGGTCGTGTGCGCCGCGGAATCGGGTCAGGCCCTGGCTGTGCTCCGTCCGCTCGGACTCGAGCTGCTCGGCATGCTCGCCGAGGAGATCTGGCGCCTGGCCACGCTGCTCGAGGTCCAGCCCGAGGCCAAGCGCGGCGAGACGACCGACCTGCTGCGCCATGCTCTCGACCAGCTGCGCGACGGCGTCGAGCGGCGCGCGCTCGGTCGGCCGGAAGGCGCCTGGGCGGTGCTGGCGGTGCTGAACGAGTTGCGCGCCGCGCTCGGCACGCCGCTGGTGTCCCAGGCCCGGCTGTTCGCCCCCGATCTCGAAGAGGAGCTCGCCGTCCTCGCTGCCGAGCCGGGCGAGCCCCATCCCGAGTTTCCCGAGGCTGCGCGCGGCGAGCGCATCGTCCTGCACCGCGCGATGTACCTCTGGTACAGCGGACGCGAGCCCGAGCGCGCGCTGCGCAAGCTGCGCCGGGTGGCGCAGACGATGCGGCGCGTCGCCGGCGTTCCCCAGGTGCAACGGTTGTTCTTCGTTCTCGAGGCGGTCGCCGTCGGCGTCGCGGACCAGGGCGGCCCGCCGACACAGGCCCTTCGCCGCCTCCTCCTGCAGATCGACGGCCTGCTCAAGGTCGGCGCAGAGGGCGGGGAACGGGCCGTGGCCGCCGCGCTACCCGTATCGTTGATGCGCAATCTGCTGTTCCAGGTGGGCTCCTGCGGCTCGATGCATCGGATCGTGCAGTCCGTGCGGCGCAGCGCCGACCTGCGCCTGCTCAGTATCAGCGGCCTCGATGGTCGCGAGCGGCTCGCCCCCCTGCTGCGCGCGGACATCGCCCGCCTGCAGGGGCTGATGGACGAGTCCCCCGGCAGCCGCCCTGGCGTGACGGTTGCGCTCGCCGAGGCCCTGCAAGGCCTGTCCGATTCCCTCGGCCTCGCTCAGCTCGGGGACCTGCGACGGCTGCTCGATGCGCCGCTCGCCGCCCTGGCGCACCCGGCGCCAGGACAGGCGGCGCCGGCCGGCTTGCCCGGATCGTTGAAGTCGCTGCTCGCCGATATCGACTCGGCGCTGCGCACCGGGGCGTTCGCGCCGACCGTCGAGTCGCGTCAGGAAAGGCCAGTGCAAGCGCCCGCCCAAACCCCTCGGGGCGAGCCGGCGACGGCGGCTGTGCAGGGGCGTCTCCCGCAGGCCCTCGGTACAGATGCGCCCGAGGAGAAGGCGCTTGCGCCGGAGGATGCGCCGATCGCCGCCGTCGCGGCGGCCCTGGACGTGGCGCTTGGCGACGCCTCCCCCCTGGTCGCGACCCCCGCCGCCCCGGCACCCGAGATCCTCGAGGACGACGTCCGGGAGGTCTTTGTCGCCGAAGCCGCGGAGAAGGTCGAGGCGATGCGCGACGCCTATGTCTCCTGGTCCGCCCAGACCGAGGACGAGCAGGCGCTCGCTGCCGTGCTGCGCCTGCTCGGCGAGCTCAAGTCCACCGGGCGCCTGGTCGGCGCACACGCGCTGAGCGAGGTCTGCTGGGTGCTGCAGGCCGCGCTGGCGCACTGCCGCGACGGCATGCTCCCCCCGTCAGACGCGGTGTTCGAGGCGCTGGATCGCGGCGTGGAGATGGTGGATGCGCTGGTGGCCGCCCACGTTTCGGGCGTGCCGGTCGTGGGAGACCCTCGGGAGGTGGAGCAAAGGCTCTATGCGCTGCTCGCCGCCGACGCAGTCGCGCTCGAGCGCCTCGGGGGGGGCGGTGATCGCCCGGGCGATCCGCGCGCGGCCGCTGCCCCGCAGGGGGAGGACGAGCCCGGCCTCCTGGCTGCATCGGACCTCAGTCTCGCCGAGCTGCTCGCCGAGGAGGCGGACGACCTGGTCGAGACCCTGACGGAGGGACTGGAGGCGCTTGCCGCACAGCCGGCACAGGCCGCCTGGCGGGTGGAGATGCGACGCGCGCTGCGCTCGCTCGCCACGACCGCCCAGTATGCGCAGTCCCCCCCGATTGCCGAGCTTGCCGAGGCCTTCGAGGCGATCCTCGCGACCGGGCGTGACGACGCGTCGCTCGCGCCGGGCGCCCGGGCGCTCGCGGGCGAGGCCCTCGCGGCCTTGAAGGAGGGCGTCCTGGCCCTGCGGGACGGACGGGCGCCGTGCATTCCGGCCGGACTCCTCGACCGGCTGCGCCATGGCGAGACGACCGAGACAGAGGCGGCGGTTCCCGCGACGTTGGCCGGCACCCCGGCGGGGGCGGGCGGCGCATCCCACCGGGCGCTCGAGGAGCAGGTGGCGGCCCTGCGCGACTACGTTGCGCAGCTCGAGGGGATCGTCGCGCGACTGTCGCGCCAGCCGCACCGCTCGGGGGCCGATGTCGCCAACCGGGCGCGGGCGCTCAATGACCTGGGTCCCTGCGCGGACGGCTTGCACGAGGTGAGCCTGGCAATCGACGCCCTCGTTCGCAGGCAAGGCTAGCGAAAGTCGCCCCATAGGGTCTGCATTGCCGCCAGCGCGGCGAGCGGCGCCGTCTCGGTACGCAGAATGCGCGGGCCGAGCCGCACGCCGACGAACCCGGCCCGCGTGGCCCGCGCGCGCTCCTCAGGCGAGAGCCCGCCTTCGGGGCCGACGAGGAGCGTGACCTCCCCCGTCGGCGCAGGCAGGTCCGGCAGCGACCGCGCGGCCTGTGGATCCAGCAGCACCCCCGCGCCGTCGACCGTCGGCAGCCAGCCGCCGAGCGGCAGGGGGGGATGCAGCGCAGGCAGCCGGCGCCGCCCGGACTGTTCGCAGGCGGCGACGAGCACCCCCTGCCAGTGCGCGCGCCGGCGCGCGCCGCGCTCCGCGTCGAGCCGCACGACGCTGCGCTCGGTGTGGAGGGGACGGACGCTGGCGACGCCGAGCTCGACCGCCTTCTGAATCACGAAGTCCATCCGCTCGCCGCGCGAGATGCCGATGGCGAGGTGCAAACGCCGCGCCGGCTCCGGCTCGGGTTCCCCCGCGCTCGCGACGAGCACCCGCGTTTCCTGCCCGCGGGTTGCCAGTAGTCGGCCTTCGCAGTCGCGCCCGTCGCCGTTGAACAGGATCAGCGGATCGCCGGCCCCGAGCCGCAGGACGCGCACGACATGCGCTGCCGCGTCGGCCGGCAGCGCCAGCTCGGCGCCCACGTCCAGCGCGATTGCGACGTAGACGCGGGGTGTGCGCACGCTCAGTCCCGCGTCGCGCGGTCGATGCCTTCCGCCGCCACGCCCGCGAGCCAGCGGATCTCCTCCGGCGTGATCACGTAAGGCGGCATGAAGTAGACGACGTTGCCGAGCGGGCGCAGCAGGGCGCCGCGCTCGAGGGCGTGCCGGTAGACACGCAGGCCGCGCCGCTCCTGCCAGGGGTAGGGGCGGCGCGTGGCGCGGTCCTGCACCATCTCGATCGCGAGGATCATCCCCGTCTGGCGCACCTCGCCGACGTGCGGGTGATCGGCGAGCGGCGCGGCGGCCTCGGCCATCGCGCGCGCCAGCCCGCGGTTCGCCGCAATCACGTCGTCCTCCGCAAAGATGTCCAGCGTCGCCAGCGCCGCGCGGCAGGCGAGTGGGTTGCCGGTGTAGCTGTGCGAATGCAGGAAGGCGCGCCCCGTGGCGTAGTCGTCGTAGAAGGCGGCGTAGATCGGCTCGCGGGTGAGCACCGCCGACAGCGGCAGATAGCCGCCGGTCAGGCCCTTCGACAGGCACAGGAAGTCGGGCGTGACGCCGGCCTGCTCGCAGGCGAACAGCGTGCCGGTGCGGCCGAAGCCCACGGCGATCTCGTCGGCGATGAGGTGCACGCCGTGCCGGTCGCAGGCCTCGCGCAGCAGCGAGAGGTAGACCGGGTGGTACATGCGCATCGCACCGGCGCACTGCACCAGCGGCTCGACGATGACCGCGCAGACCTCGTCCGCGTGCGCCGCGAGCAGCGCCTCCATGGCGGCGAAGTGCCGGCGCGAGTGGTCTTCCCAGGACTCGCCGGGCTCGCGCGCGAAGCAGTCCGGCGAGGGCGCCGTCAGCACCTGCATCAGCAGGGGCGCGTAGGTCTCCTTGTAGAGCGCGACGTCACCGACGGCGAGCGCGCCGAGCGTCTCGCCGTGGTAGCTGTTGGTCAGCGTGACGAACTTCGTCTTCCGCGGCCGGCCGCCGTTGCGCCACCCGTGGTAGCTCATCTTGAGCGCGACCTCGACGGCCGAGGAGCCGTTGTCGGCGTAGAAGACCCGGTCGAGCCCGGGCGGCGCCAGCGCGACGAGCCGCTCGGCGAGCCCGAGCGCGGGCTCGTGCGTGAAGCCCGCGAGGATCACGTGCTCGAGCATCTCGAGCTGGTCGCGTACGGCGGTGTTGATCCGCGGGTTGGCGTGACCGAACAGGTTCACCCACCACGAGCTGATGGCGTCCAGGTAGCGCCTGCCCTCGAAATCCTCCAGCCACACGCCTTCGCCGCGCCGGATCGGAACCATCGGCAGCCACTCGTGGTCCTTCATCTGCGTGCACGGGTGCCACAGCACCGCGAGGTCGCGGGCGGCGATGGCGGCGTTGGAAGCGGGTCGGCTCATGGCTCGCGGATCGGGATCGTCGGGGGATTGTAGAGCGCCGGATCCGGAAAGGCGTGTTGTCGCGGATTACTCGAGACGGCGTCAGCCACGCATGCCCCGCGCGGACACGCCGTGAATCCCCAGCCGCTCGGCAATCCTGCTTCGCGGTTGGGTCCTGCCCGAGCCATTCGTGGCACGGGCGTTCACCGTGCCACGGAGGTCCACCGGACCTTCGGTCACTTTTCACCCCTGTAGGCTTGAGCGCGGCCTCCTTGCCGCGCACAGTCCGCGCAGGTCACGACGCGCCCGCCGCCTTTCTGTCCATGGGCAGCGCAAAGCAGGCCGGCGACGTGGTGCTGCGAGCAGTAGACAGGGACGTCTACGGTAGCCCGTGGATCCTGGACGGATCCCAGGGCGGCGAGCAGCACCCGGCGCATAGGCCTGCGTCGGGCGGTTTGTCGCCGTGAAGCCATCGACCACGGGGACGCGCCCGCCGCCTGTCGGCCGCGGTGCAGCCTTCCGGCGGGCCAGAGCCGCGTGCCCGCGAGCAGTGCACAGGGACGTGCGCGGTAGCCCGTGGATCCCGGACGGATCCCAGGGTGGCGAGCAGCACCCGGCGCAAGGACCGCATCTGATTCAGCAGCGCGCCAGCAAGCGCCCGGGCACGGATCGTGCTCACGCTTTAGCCATCGACGGTGCGAGCCCATGGACCTCATCCCCCCCGACTACTTCCTGAACGACGCCTACGACGAGCTGATCGCGCCCGACGGGCGGCCGCGGCCCGCCGCCCGCGCGCTGTTCCAGTATCTCGGCTCGCTCGAACCCGGCGTGCTGGCGGCCCGGCGCGATGCGGTCGACGCCGCGATCATGGCGATGGGGATCACCTTCACCGTCTACAGCGACGGCGCGAACATCGACCGGGCCTGGCCGTTCGACATCGTCCCGCGCGTGATCCCGCGCTCCGAGTGGGAACGCATCGAGGCAGGCCTCAAGCAGCGGCTGACCGCCCTCAATCTCTTCATCGACGATCTCTACAACGCCCAGCGCATCGTGAAGGACGGCATCTTCCCGCTCGAGGTGCTGGAAGGGTCGAAGAACTTCCGGGAACAGTGCCGGGGCATCTCGCCCCGATTTGGGGTCTGGGCCCACATCTGCGGCACCGATCTGGTGCGCGACAAGGACGGCACGGTCTACGTCCTGGAGGACAACCTGCGCGTGCCGTCCGGCGTCTCGTACATGCTCGAGAACCGGCAGCTTATGAAGCGGCTTTTTCCCGAGATGTTCCAGGCGATGACCATCCTGCCGGTCGACGACTACCCGACCCAGCTCTACGACACCCTCGCGGCGCTCTCGCCGCGCGACGGCGAGCGGCCGGTGGTCGCCGTGCTCACGCCGGGCATCTACAACTCGGCCTACTTCGAGCACAGCTACCTCGCGCAGCAGATGGGCGCGGTGCTGGTCGAGGGCTCGGATCTCGCGGTCGGCGACGACGACTGCGTCTACATGAAGACCATCACCGGCTTGCGGCGCGTCGACGTGATCTACCGCCGCATCGACGACGACTTCATGGACCCCGAGGCCTTCCGTCCCGACTCCGCGCTGGGGGTGCCCGGCCTCATGCGCGCCTGGCGGGCGGGCAAGGTGGGTATCGCCAATGCCCCTGGCTCCGGCGTCGCCGACGACAAGGTCGTCTATGCCTTCGTGCCCAGGATCATCCGCTACTACCTCGCCGAGGACCCGATCCTCCCCAACGTGCCGAGCTGGCTGTGCATGGTCGACGAGGACCGCGACTATGTCCTCGAGCACATCGACGACCTGGTCGTGAAGCCGGCGAACGAGTCCGGCGGCTACGGCATGCTGATCGGCCCGCGGGCGACGGCGGCGCAGCGCGACAACTTCCGCGCCCTGATCCGCGAGAACCCCCGCAACTACATGGCGCAGCCGACGCTCACCATCTCGACCGCAGCGACGCTGGTGGGCGACCGGCTGGCGCCCCGCCACCTCGACCTGCGGCCCTTCGTGCTGCAGTCGCAGAAGCTCTACGCGACGACCGGCGGGCTCACTCGGGTCGCGCTGCGCGAGGGGTCGCTCGTGGTCAACTCCTCGCAGGGCGGGGGCAGCAAGGACACCTGGATCGTCGACACGGAGGAATGAGGCCGTGCTCTCCCGCGTCGCCGAAAACCTCTACTGGATGGCCCGCTACCTGGAGCGGGCCGAGAACACCGCGCGCCTGATCAACAGCACCACGCAGCTGCTGCTGGACCTGCCGCGCGGCGCCTCCTTCGGCTGGGACGTGCTGCTGCGCGTCGCCGGGCTCGACGACCTCTACGGCCGCACCTACGGCGTGCCGAACGAGGCGGACATCATGCGATTCCTGATCCAGGACGAGGCGAACCCGAGCTCGATCGCCTCGAGCATCCGCTGCGCGCGCGAGAACACCCGCACCTTCCGCGAGGTGCTGCCGCGCGAGTTCTGGGAGCGGGTCAACAGCCTGTATCTGTACGTCCGGGCGAACGCCGCCGACGAGGCCATGAGCCGGAGCCAGCGCTACGCGGTGCTCGACGGGGTGATCGAGCGCCGCCAGGCGATCGTCGGCCTGCTGATGGGCACGATGAGCCACGACGTCGCCTACCAGTTCATCGAGCTCGGCCGCAACCTCGAGCGCGCCGACATGACCACGCGTATCGTCGACGTGAACTCCGCCGTCCTGCTGCCGAGCGACGGCGCGGTGTCGCGCGCGGTGCTCGAGCGGCTGTGGATGGGCACGCTCAAGGCGCTCTCGGCCTACCAGATGTACCGGCGCCACGTCGGCGTGCACATCGAGGGGGCTGGGGTGGTGCAGTTCGTCCTGACGGACAGCCCGTTTCCACGCAGCGTCGCGCACTGCCTGAGCGAGATCGAGGGTTGCCTCGCGGCGCTGCCCAATTCGGACGGGGCAATGAAGGCGATGCGCACCGCCTGGCGCCGGCTCGAGCAGATGCGCTTCGAGGGTCTTCCGCCGGTGGTGCTGCACGACTACCTCGATCAGGTCCAGGCGGACCTCGGCGCAATTCACGCCGCGGTCGCGCAGCAATATTTCTATCTGCACCAGGCGCGCCCGGCCGGTCCGGTCGGCGGCTGACGCGACATGACGCGGTCCCTGGAATTTCCCCGCTACGGCGACAAGAGGAACTCGCCGTTCTTCGAGGAGTACCTCGCCAAGCTGCTCGAGGAGCGGGACCGGGCGGGCCTCACCGAGATGATCCGGCAGATCGACGCGCTGATGATCACGGTCGAGCCGGGCAATTCGGTCGCCTACGTCGGCGAGCTCTGCCTGATGACGCCTTACCACTACCTCGTCACGCTGGAGTCCGAGCAGCACGATACTCACGTCCTGCGCATCGACATGAGCGCGCCGGACCTCCTGGTCCGCGAGGTGAAGGACCCGAAGACGCGCGGCATCTTCCGCAGCCTGAACGAGGTCTACCCGATCGGGGCGAGCCGCCCGAACTCACGCTACATGGGCGAGATCTTCCGCGTCACGAACCCGCACGCGGTGGTCGAGCTGCAGAGGTCGCGCGACGTGCGCTTCTTCAACCAGGACCAGATCCGCCGGCTGGAGCTGCCGGGCAACATGGCGGTGGTCAAGCCGAGCCCCTACACGCACAACATCGTCGGCTACTGGGAGCGCCCGGAGACCGACATCCGGGTCTATGCGCTGGGCCTGAGCAGCATCCGCGGCGACGTCGATGCGGCGTACCAGCAGGCGAAGGAGACCCAGGCGAGGCTCGGAATCGACGGGGTGCTGCTGCCGATCGATCACCTCGCGACGCGGGTCTACAGCCAGAACCGCGAGGCGGCGATCCTCGAGTACCTGACGCTCACCAGTTATTACTACTGGGGCTCCTACGACATCGCCGACCAGAACTCGTCGACCAACGTGACGAAGAGCGTCCACCACGCCAATGAGCTGGAGAGCCCGGCGAAGGTGTTCACGGCGGCGAACCACCCGTACTTCGTGAACCACCTGCTCGGGCTGCCGTCGCCCACCGAGCAGTTCGTGCGCAACTTCGGCCCGCGGCTGCACCATCTGGCCGTCGCCGTCACCGACGGCGAGCTCGGCGGTCGCCCGCACATCGACTACGTGGTCGACAGCCTGCGCCGCTGCGGGCAGGACTTCCTGCTCGACGTGATCGGCTCGAAGGAGGAGGGGCTCAAGCAGATCTTCTCCAGCGCCTCGGAGTACTCGAGCCTGATCGTCGAGTACGTGCAGCGCTTCGGCGATTTCCAGGGCTTCTTCACCAAGGGCAACGTCGCGAACCTCACCCACGCCGCGGGGGTCGACGAGACGCTGCGCGCGCTGGAGGCGCAGGCCCGCACCTGACCGGTTGAGGGCAGGCCGGCGATGCCGCAGCATGGGGGCGGTCCAACGTTGCCGCCGTCGCCCGCATGTTCTGGCTGATCCGAAAGCTCGTCGTCCTTGCGCTGCTGCTGGCGCTGCTGCTGCCCGTTGCGGTGCTGGTCGCTGGGCTCGAGGCCGAGGCCCTGGTGCCGCTCAAGGCCAGGACCACCCCGGAAGACGTGGCGCGCGCGAAGGCGCTGGTGAAGCAGTACGACCCGCGCGGGCGACCTGCCGGCGAGCTGCGCAGCATCGAGATGCGGGAGCAGGACCTCGCGTTCGTGCTCGACCATGCGGCCGGACAGATGCTCCCCGCCGCTGCCACGATCGATCTGCGCGACGCCGGCGCGACGGTGTCCCTGAGCGTGCGGATGCCGGAAAACCCCTTCGGGCGCTATCTCAACGCCGGCGTCGATCTCGCGCAGGTCGCCGGCGGGCTCGAGGTCGAGGGCCTGCGCCTGGGCGATTTCACGCTGCCCCGCGTGGTCGCGAGGGGCGTCGGCTGGATCGCCCGCGAAGCGCTACTGCGCGACGACACGGCCCGGGCGCTGCTCACGAGCGTCAACGGTTTCCGCATCACTGGCGACCGGCTCGTGCTGGTCTATCAGTGGCAGCCGGAACTGCTCGATCGCGTCAAGTCGAAAGGAACGGCACTCCTCGTCGACGCGCCGGACCGCGAGCGGCTGATGGCCTATGCCGCGGCCATTGCGGCCGCCACGCGCGGTGCCGCCACGGCAGCGGGCAAGACGCCGTTGACGGAAGTGCTGGGCCCCGTGTTCGATCACGCGCGGGCACGGACGGGCAGTGCCGGCAATGCGGCAGCGGAGAACCGGGCCGCGATCGTCGCCCTGATGCTGTACCTGCAGGGCGTCGACGTGCCGCGGTTACTCGGCGAGCCCGGCGGCGAGCAGCATCGCGG
>Ga0209594_1000424_pt1 | contig 26264 bp, 26 predicted proteins | sample AshMeaCrysSpring_FD_184126 | JGI IMG/M metagenome (GOLD analysis project Ga0209594, IMG submission 184126) | Groundwater microbial communities from Big Spring, Nevada to study Microbial Dark Matter (Phase II) - Ash Meadows Crystal Spring... | ecosystem: Environmental > Aquatic > Deep subsurface... | reverse complement strand
AATTTAGCAACGCCATAAAAAGTGGCGTTGGGTTAAACGAGGTGAAACCCAACAAATCAATTAAGTAGGAGAAAAGGTAATGTTGGGTTTCGTTTCCACGGGCCCTACCTACACTCTTCGGCGAGCGTACTAATTTAGCAACGCCATAAAAAGTGGCGTTGGGTTAAACGAGGTGAAACCCAACAAATCAATTAAGTAGGAGAAAAGGTAATGTTGGGTTTCGTTTCCACGGGCCCTACCTACACTCTTCGGCGAGCGCACTAAGTTAAGCCTTGGGTGGCAATTCATCCCCCGTTAAATTTGAGTGTTTCTTTTTTTTGTTGAAAATTTTAACGGGAGTCTTCTCGCCACGTTAAGCTCAAATCAGCATTGACAAAAATTACAGTGAAAATACCAACGAACGTTAAGTACCATGATCTCGCTTTTAAGCAAAGTAGAGAAGTTTGACTTCAGCAATATTGACATAGTTGGATGTACCCTTTTTGCCGCCAATGCCATTGTTTCCCGTATATTGTTCATAGTGTTGGAAACTGGACATATTGATGGCTTGAGCATCGCTAAAAATCTTAATTGTGTAACTTTGTCCGGCAATTAAGTCAACTTTTGTCGAAATTAAGGACGATTCTAACCAGCGATCCCAGTTATCCAAATGAGGCATTAAAACATAACCATCCGCAACTATTTTGTTTGCCGAGTCAGTCATTTGCAAATGTTTAACAGCACAAGTGATTCCAGTATTAATTGGTCCTGCACCATTTCCGAACACTAATTGAATTCCATGAATACCGCTATACTTAGCTTGAAGACTGACTTCTAAAGTGTGATCAGGCGCACCCCAATTATCAAAATGTGCTTTACCATGACTTTCCGAAAAATTACCGCCAACTGCTTTAAATTCTGTGGCCGAAACTGAATAAATACGCTCATAATTTTCCCCCCAATAACAAAAAGGTTTAGCTCTCTGAGAAATCGTTCCACTACCAAGATAAACACTTTCAACCGTATAGCAGTAGCTGGGCGATCGTATTCCATCGGTGTTTTGGTCTTCCCAAGAGCCTCTACTGTCAGAAATTTTGATTTTTTCAGCCACTAAATTGCCATTCCGATAAATATTTACCACAACTTCATCGGGGCTTTCTCCATTAAGATTAAAGGAAATACCTAATTTACCTTCTAATGTTTCAGGAATTTCTTCAATGATAGGCGGACGAGGAGCATATCTCTCTCGATAGTTTTGTAAATTATTAACTAAAACAATTGAGGAAGTTTGAAGTTCTTTATCGATTAAATTTACCTCAATTAAATTCTGATCCTTCAACATTGATTCAGGAATCTCACCCCTCACTAACTCCCCATTAAGATAAACTTCATCCAAGGTGTATGCCCCTTGAATTTCATGATTGAGCGGAGGTAAATTCACTACTATACTCAGTTGATGACCTCGATAGGGAAGACGATTGAGAACTAATTGCTGTGAGTTAGGGAACAAATGATTCCGCAATTCTCTTGTTATAAAAGGGGCAATATTAAATCCTGAATCTGTCCAAGATAACCCAAAAATGATTTCATGTACCATTGACAGATAGCCAGCAACTGACCAAAGCTGACGAGGGGAAGTAACTACAGGTTCTTTAGCATTTTGATTTTGCAATTCCACAAGACCACTAACCGCATCAAAATTTTCCATATTGGATAGGCTAAGTGCAGACCCTCGAATTAGAGAAATAATGCCATGAGTCACAGCTTTTGCGTTTTTGACTTTTTTTGCCGCTTTAAGCCAATAGGCAGTTACAAAAGGCCAAATCGCTTGATTGTGATAAATGGGAATGTCTCTTTGTTGGGGGCAGATAACAGGGGCCCCTTTGGGTAAGTGGGGGTAGTTAGCCACAATTTCTCCTGCTTGGTTTTCATCAGCAATATCAAGCAAAATGGCGAGGGCATTTCCTAATAAATCGTATTGATGAGCAGGACTAAAATCGAAAGCTGTCGTAATAAAACTTGAATAAAGTCGTTTATCTGGTAAATATAAATGAGTGCGAATCGCTTGACGTAATTCCTCAGCCCATTGATTATATTTTTTCTGTGTCTCCCAATCTTTTATATTCTCATCTCCTGCCAATGATGCGGCTAAACGTAAAGCAGAAAGATGACAAGCATTTGTAGATAAAGCTTTAGACATCCCAATTTGTACGGGATCATCTTTTGTCCAAATCGGATAACTTTGTTCTCGCCAATCTAAAAACGACTGTTCGCCTCGGTAAAGTCCATCTTGGGGATCAAAGATGACCTGACGATCATGTTCAATGGTATTTTTTAAGGCTTCATAGGCGTTTTTAGCAAAATTATTTCTTTGCTCGCCTTGTAATTGTTGTAACAAAGTCCTTGCCCCAAAAGACCAAACCACGCGATCAGTTGATATGGGATAACTCCCTCCCGTCCCCGTATCTTGAATAATTTGTAGATTACCTCCTTCTCGACGTTCTGAAAGCTTGAATTTAAGAGAGTTTAAGGCACGAAGGGGATCTAAAATCGCTAAACCTAGATCAACCGCATAAGATGTATCTCTGGTCCAAACATAAGTCCAAAACAAACCTGTCTCAAAAAAACCCCCATTAGGGGCTGACAAAGAATTTCCATCATTAAAGGAATCATCCCCAATCTGATCAACTGAACACTGACGAACTTCCTCTAATGCTAGTGCATAAAGGGCATCGAAGCAAATATGATTACTATGAAGGCTAGGACTATCTAATGATTCGATAATTGTTCGAGGATTATGAATATATTGGTCATATTTATCTTGTTTTTTGGGTTCGTTTTTCTTTTCTAAGGGGGCAGTTGTCTTTATCGAAAAACTTCTTGTGCAACCTTTTCCCTCAAATGTTACTGTAGCTTCATAAAGATCATCTCTCCACACATCACTTTCAGGTGTGGTAGATCCTTGGGCGGAAATGCAATTAGATAATGGCTTCATAATCCTATTACTCATGATTAATTTTTTTGACCATTGATGATGATTAAAAAGTTAACTGTTCACTGCTATAGCTTATACCCAATTCCAAAAAGATTGCTACACATGATCGCTTTTCGGCTTATAATTTAGCCTATGTTTTTAGTGTGGCAATATTAAATGGAATTGGGATGATAAGCTCGATGTTTAGGGACAGATCTTGCTTCTGCCTCTGTTATTTATCTTGATCCCATTCTATACATAATCTAGCATAATAGTTATGCTAGTAGCGTCATCAACTACCTTGATAAAGCTAATGTTGACTGCTGGGTTATAATACCAAGCATTCTTACTCGCTGAATTTAGTGCCTCGTAATCTCCATTGCTAAACTGAGTGATGTCTTGGTTGTTGATACTGACTTGATTTAAAGGTCCAGCATCCCCTTTCGTTTCAGAAGGATCATGCAAAATAGCAACATAAAAAAACGTCTCATGTTCAGGCGTATAATTATCCCAAATACGCTCTACTTTTATTTCCCGAGTTGTGGTTGCTATATATTTATGAGTAATCTTGGTCTCCCGATACTCACTTTTAGCATTTGGATCTCCCCCTTCCTCTTTGGGTTTAGCAACGGCTGAAGAACGACTAACCCCATCATCCAAATACATTGTATATTCTCCACTTTCTCCAGGATAAATATTCAAAGTGATAGGATTAGGTTGCTCTTTTTTATTGCGTTCTCCTACATATTGTTCAAGCTCAATCGTTGGAATAATTGCACCTGAACGAACATAGATAGGAACAATGAAATTAATATGATTCCCATTAAGATTAAGATTAGCATCAAAATCTCGAATCGTTGTTCCTCCTTCAACAAAACTGCTTAAAGGGAGTTGGTTGTTCATGAAACAATACCAATTACTGCCTTGGGGGAGATAAACATCCCACTTACCTCCATTCGTCTCTGATTGAGGTTTGGTAATAGGAGAAATGAGAAGATCCTTCCCGACAAAAAACTGGTTGTTGAGGAAGTATTCTTTATCATTATAAAGAGACTGATCTTGAGGATCATTGAGAAACATGGGACGGCAAATGGGCATTCCATCCAAAGTATTCTCGAAAAGGCAGTCATAAAAAAGCTGCATCAACCGATAGCGCAATTCAATATAATGTTTGCAAATCGGCAATACCATCCGATATAAATCCTGTGGCTCAGGTAAATTGCCCCCTCGGTATTGATTAAACCATTCTACATACATAAAAGGTTCTTGAAATTCTTTGCGTCCTTTTCGGACATAATGATTTCTGAACCAAGGTAAGAACGCACCTGCTGCTGTCCAACGAATTAAGAGTTCAGGACTTGGCCATTTTCCATCATCTTTAATTGATGTTTCAAAACCACCAATATCTTGACCACAGATAGCGAGTCCACACATTCCCAAGGAAAGAACCTGAGAAATATTCATCCGCAGAAAATCCCAATCCGAAGCATTATCTCCCGTCCATAATCCAGCAAAGCGATGAGAACCAGTAAAACTACCTCGTCCAATGATAAAGTTACGTTTATTTTCTCGTCCAGGTAGATGATTTAGTCCATGATAGGTTGCTTTATGAAGATTATAAGCATAAAAGTTCCAGACTTTAATCGCAGGGGTTACTTGAGAGTTATCATCAGATAGAAAATCACTGTTGACGTAGAGTCGAAAAGGAAATCCTTTCATGTCGCCACGATTATCCCGAATAGCAGGGGTTGTCATATCTTGCCAGACCATTTCTAACCCCATATCAAAGAGATATTTATATTGTTTTCCCCACCAAATTCGCACTTCTTTTCGTCCGAAATCAGGATAATGACCAGATGTTCCTAAATCACCCCCATAGTAAACTTCTCCGATGTAGGGTTGACCACTGTTAAATCCTTCTATCCCATTAGGATCATTGGGAACATATTCATTGCCTCCACCATAGCACTGATATGAGCGACTAGCAGGATTATCGGGTTCATAACGTTGATCTAAGACAAAATAACTCTTATTTTTTCCTTCTTGATAAGTCTGATAATTGGGATCTTTGTTGCTAATAACAGGCGTTATATTGGTACTGCATTTTACCCCTCGTTCTCGTAAATTATGAAACATTAATAAAGGGTCAGGAAACTTACTAAGATCAATCGTAAAAGTTTGGTAGTTATGTTGAATATCTACGTCAACATGAAGACCATCCAAGGGAATTTGATATTCTCGATATTTTCCAACCGCCCATTCTACACTGTCTCGACTATCATAACCATAACATCCCTGATGATAGCCTAAAACATAGCGAGGTTTTAAACGAGGACGACCAACAATTGAAGTAAAATCGTCTAAGACATCACGGGGGTCACTATTTAAAAAGAAAAAGTAATCTAAGTCACCAAAGCGAGTCCCAAACATATAGCGACTAGAATTCAGAAAACCAACATCTACTAAGATTTGACCGGGGTTATCAATAAAAATGGCGTTAACACTCTTTTGATCAGGTACACCATTAAATTCAAAAAAGAAGGGATCTGAATGATAAAGGGGTTCTCGGCTATCTAAAGGACCTTGATTATAAACCTGTCGATAGCGCATATTATCGAAGTTGAAATAATTCAACTGAGCCGTATTTTTGCTTAAACTTTGTCCTCCTTGTTCTCCAAATCCAATATATTTGGCAGTCGCAGGTTTATTAACCGCTTGGATAATTGCATAATCTTCTGCTCCATTAGGAGTATAGTAGATTCCGGGATTGGCGGTTTGCCAAACTCTGAAATAGTCATTAGTTTCAGTAGAAAAGCCAAACACTTCAATCACAAAAGGGTTAAACTTGACAACCATTTTTAAGCTAGGATAGTTATCTGATCCTTGCGTTATCAGTTCAATTTGTTGATTATTTCCGTTGATAGTCACGTTAAAATTCTCGTCAGTTTGAAGAACTGTTCTCAGTTCTTCAAAAGTATCCATAACAACTGAGCGAGTATTCGCAGTAGTATATTGTTCACCCGATTCGTAACTTGGATTGAATCGCACACGAAAAGTATCTTTTTGGATAAATTGAATTAACAGACAGCAGTTTTTTCCGTCGGCTTTGGTGAAATTAAGACTAAGACGTTCGCGATTAGGATCAAAAAAATGAGAAGTCACTTTTTCTAACTTTTCCCATTCTTTATAACGAGAAAAATAATCTTCTACTTTTATAAATCGATAGGCATCGTTGGCAGAAAAAATTCCATTTGACATGATTGGCTCCAATTAAGTTACAAGAATAGACAAAGAATTTAGTATTTAGTTGATGGGATGAAATTCATTGGCCATCCAAATACAATCAGTATCAGCATAATATTGATGCCAAGGATAGAAAAATTTTCCTTCTTCATCAATACTAGCAAAGGGAATATGGGTATCCCCCGGACTCATTAGAACATCTTCGTAAAGGGTGTTAAAGTCATTGGAATGAAATTTTTGCATTTTCCCTGTGCCATAAATTTGGGTGTGAACTTCTAGGAATTCTCGAACTGCGTGTTTATTATGAATCGCAGCATTGGTCACAGCAGGTGAAAACCACAAATTGACTTTAACCTGATACTTTTTGAAATTATTTTGTGCTGGTTGATCAGTTAAACCCGTCACAAAATAAGGATCGAATTCTACGATTCCTAAGTCATACTGAGGAGATTTCCATAAAGGAACATCTTTAGGAAAGTCAATAAGTTCTCCTAATTGATGCCATGCTTGATCTAAGATAATACCACCAATATTCATGGGATCATATATTTCAATTAGCAGCAAGGAATCACCACTTTTTAAACTAACTTCTTTGAGAATTGTTGAAGTTCGAGGAAGCAGATATTTTTCAGGAGAGACAGAAATATATGCTTTTTGTTGACCAAGGTTAACCACAATAGTTCGATTCTCGATGTAATAGTTTTCTGCATCCTTTAGCCAAAGAGCTTTGATATATTTATCAGAAAACTTGATCGGTTGTACAACATTTTTTGACATAAATTCTATGGGTTGGTTTCCTAAGAAAATGGGATAATGAACAATCGATCATTTAGAAGCCATTTGCTTCAAAATTTTGTCGAATTAAGGCGTGGAAATATTCACGAAACAGTAAAATTTTGCCATCAGGTACATGAGCCAAAAAACAATATCGGTTGGTGTACTTAATCCCAAAATCCAACTGTGTTAAATCGCAGAAACATTCCGTATAAACGTAGTCAGGGTCTTTCATGGGAAAAACTTCAATATCCTTGAAAACGAAATCTTTCCCTTTAATAACATCCTGAAACACTTTATAGATTACTTGAAGCCCTATTAGCTTAGGATGTTCTAATCCAGGTACAGCTTTGTGGGAAAAAGGAAACTCAATCATCCCCTCTTCATGCCATATATTTAGTAGATTATCTACTTCTTTGGTTTCTAAAACAGACAAAAATTCGAGAACTTTTTTTCCGCTAGGATCGCAGGTTACTTGTGCAAGTTCGGTAGCGTTCATTGTTAGTAGTCTCCTTCAGTAACTTGAGTAGCTTCACTAATAGGTGCAAAACGATTATAAAAAACAGCAATGAGTGGATTATCAGCCGTATAATATCCTGCTACTGAATATCCGATTGTTGCAAAATCAAGTCTGCCATCGCCGTCAAAATCAGCAACAGCAATCCGAGCAGCAGAGTCAGAAGAAACACGCCATTTGACAAATGCTCCTTTTTCTAGATCAATGACTTTGTAATAATAGACTCCCTGCCAAGGTTCGGGGCCTCTGAGTGCGACTAAAAACTCGTCATCTCCATCCCCATCAAAATCAGCACAAATAACAAAGTGTCCAGGTCCTTCACCTAAAGGATTAGGATTATCATAGACATCCAAAACTAATCGTTGCCATGAATAGTCCCATCCGGGGGAAGGTTGACATATCTTATCTTTGTAGTAAACAGCTACGGTGTTACCGTGAAAAGGTTCAACTGTGGCAATGTAGGCAGATTCATCATCTCCAATTTTGCCTAAATCAACGTTACCACTTCCTTTAAAACCTGTTCGAGAAGCCTGTGTGACCTCCCCAGTTCCAATGAGTTTTCTGTGCCATTGTTTTTCTTGGGGATCGTAATAAAGCCATGTAATTCCTTCTTCTGAAGCAATCAAAGCAGAATCTAGATTAAAATCTGGTTCAACTCCAAATTTTTGATGATACTTTTTGATTGATACACCGTGAATGACATGATAGTTTCCGTGATCAATTATGTGTTCATGCCATTGAGGAGCATTTTTAAGATCCTCCGGTTGAGTAAATAGCTTAACAGGTACGATTGAATGAACATCATTCGCTCGTCCCACAATCGGTAATGCTAGAACTTCCAGTTTATCTTTTTGAGTGAAATATCCTACTTTTAAGCGGTGCATTGAAGTTGCTCTACCAATATAGTGACGTTTCCATTCACCATCAGGATCGCAGGGGTTTTTTAGCCAATCAATTTTACCACCCGTGGGATCAGCATTTACCATTGTCTGGCCATATTGATAACAGATAATAATGTCTAAATTACCATCTTTGTCAATATCTCCATGGTGCATTCCCACTGGACCTAAATATTTGGCAATATTTCTTTTGTGCCACTTAGGATTTTGATACCAATTAACTTCGCCTAAACCGAGTCCGTAGCCTACGATGTCTGGTTTTGAATCGTTGTCAATGTCGAAAGATTCAATCCAATAACCATCGCCTCTTTTATCTTCAACCAGTTGGCGTTCAAAGCAAGGCTTGAGTATGTTTTTCATAACTTATTTGCAATTAATGACTCAAAATTACTATCATCCCCATCAAAAAAAACTTACTTAAACTAAATTTCTGATTGTAGATTTTAGCATAAAAAAAATATGATATAGCTCGATTGATAACGTTATTAATACTAATTTCATCCATAATTTTTTGACTAAACTTATACACAAAATCTATGATTTAATATTTTGCCCATCAAAACTACCAAAGTTTACAAAGTTAAGCAAAAAGTTAAGCCCTCACCAGCAGCAACCCCTGAAAAACCCTCTCCACATCAATTTCAGCAATCACAAACTTAAGCACATCTCTAAAATTTAAGGAAAAGTTAGCTTAACTTGGGAAAAATTCACACATCCAAAGTTAAGGGCTGTATTTTAATTAATTAAAAAGATCGCTATAACTACCAGTTCTGATCAATAATAATTCTGTTTCTGTTCTCTAATCAATTAATAACCAGTCTGGTTCTCTAGTTCTATATGACATTCCCAATAAGGAAACTAGTTACCTATTAACTGATGATTACGGTAACTGGTTTCAAGATTTATTCTATTTTGTAAAAAATAGACAATTGTTTCAAGTTTATCTATATTTTTGTTTAGTAACTCGTTTTAAATCTTTTTCAAACTGATTATTTATAACAATTTTTAGCAATTTACACTCCTAAATCCCGACGCAATTCAGTAAAATTTTAGTAGTTTTTAAAAATATATTTAAACTTCCGTTATTCCATTGCTTTAATTGTTTCCTCATTGAAATTTCTATGAATAAAAGGCAGATCTTTGGTCAAGGCAATTTGGCGATAAAATAATTCAATTGCCTCACTTTTCGTCATGGCAAATTTAGCAAAAATTTGTTCAACAATTGTTTTAATCTCTGGTTTTTTTGGAAACATTAATGAATTCTTGTTCTTTCATAAATTTGAGCTAATAATTACAAAATATTATCGACCATTTTGCTTTTATTGATTGAGATTAATGCATTTTTTGTAAAACACCCTGCTGGTATTGTTGACAAGTCTCAATTTCAATTTTCAAACAATGTTCCAAATACCAACATAACTGTGTATAATAAAAATTATGGTTTAAAACTCTAGGAACAATGGGTAATCAAGTACGTAAACGAGGTTTAATTTTAAATAATCAAGGCTTAAGCAAGCTTAACCAGGCTAAAGAGTTAGCAGAAGTTGATCTTAACTTGAAAAAATATACCCTTGAACAGCTTAGTGAAAAAACAGGCTTAACTCCTAATACCCTCAGTAAAATATTTACTGGTTCAGCAGGGGTTGATCGACAAAGTTTAATTTGCTGTTTTGCTGCTTTTAATTTAACTTTGTTAAAAGAAGATTATTGCTATTTGAAATCTAAACAGGATAATTTTAATCTTGAAAGCGTAGGTGACGCTCACCATTCTATAGACAAAAGTACTGAAATTAAAAAGAATATTCAAGTGTATTTTTTTTTCTACAAATGCCTATAGCCCTAGATTCAGGATATTATATTGAGCGTCCTTACCTCCAATCAAACTGTTACGATGCTATTAAACAACCTGGGATTATAATTAATATCTGCGCTCCGAAACAGATGGGGAAAACATCTATGATGATTCGCATTTTAGCCTATGCTGAAACCCGAAATTATCATACTGTTTCTTTAAATTTGCAACTTCCTGAAAATGAGACTTTAAACAATCTGAAAAACTTGCTTAAATGGTTTTGTGCTAGAGTTAGCAAAGATAATGGTTTATTAAATCAAGTTGCTGAATTTTGGGATGATTCTTTGGATAGTAAAACTAATGCTACTGACTATTTGGAAACTATTATTTTACCTCAATGCAGCACTAAATCTTCACAGGAAAATGCCCCTTTAATTATTGCCATTGATGAAATTAATGAGCTTTTTGCTTATCCTCATATTGCTCGTGAATTTTTCTTACTTTTGCGAACTTGGTCAGAAAAAGCTAAATTAAAACTTAAAAATGGGAATCTTTGGCAAAAGTTGCGATTAATAATCATTTATTCTACAGAGGTTTTGCTCCCTCCTTCTCTCCCTCCTTCTATTTTTAATACTATGTTAAAGATTAAATTACCATTATTTAATTTAGAGGAAGTGCAGGATTTAGCAAATAAGTATCAATATGAGATAAATCTACAACAAATTAAGCAATTAATTAATTTGTTGGGAGGACATCCTTATCGTTTACAGTTGGCTTTTTGTGCTTTAAAAAAAGAAATTCTAACCTTAGAAGAATTATTTAAAAATAAAGAGATTGCTATTCATCTTTACAAAGAACATTTACAACAACAATGGTGGAATTTACAACCTTATCCTGAATTAATAGATATTTTTACTCAAATTGTGAGAACACCCAACCCTTTACAAATAAAAGTATCTTTAGGTAATCAATTAGAAAAGATGGGATTAATTTACTTAAAAGGCGATCGCGCACGTATTTCTTGTGATTTATTTCGTTTATTTTTTGGAGAAATTTTACTATAAACAAACCAGTTTCCACCTGATTTCGACAGATGCGGCCAAACCTTATTATTTCGCGATCTAAAACTAAAAATTTATCTTTTCATCTCTCTTCAAATTGTTAAACAAAATTATTTTCTTATTTTTATTTTGCGTAATTATAAAAAAGTAGGTTGAACCTGTCAATAGTTAAACCCAACCTACTTTTTTATGAGAAAAATGCCTTTAAATTTGGCAGTTATCGAAAGCTCAAAACCTTTTCACAGGTTAAAAGTTGTCATCACTAATTATTAATCGCAAATGACTTAACTTCCAATACAGGACCTATCATTGCTAAAGTCATTACATCATCTCTTATTTCACCTTCAATTGTTACTTTCCCTTGAGTTTTACATAACTCCTGGGGTGGGTCTTTTAATTCATAAGTTTCCCCCCCTTCTGTTACTAACGCCCAGGTTCCAAAACCAAAGCCTTTTTTTTCGATTTTTCCTGTAAAAGTGCTCATGCTAGTTGATTTTCTCCTTTACTTGCTAAATAGGCTAAACCAAAACAGAGTAAGGCGTTAGTTACCAGGAAAGAACGGGCGATCGCCACATTTCCCAACCCCCACACTTCTGGTGATAGCACCGCATTTACTAATAAACAAGCTGCTACACCTACTGTTGTACCCACTGCAAACCATTTCCAAGTGTGATGACCTGAAAGTAAGATAATGAACAAGAAGGGAATTAAAACACTAGCAAACAGTGGATTTAACACTGTATTTCCCCAAATTGCGCTACCCAATTCAGGAATAGAGCTACCCATAACACGAAATGGCCATTGAGGAAGGTCAAAAATATAGACTCCTTGCAAAAAGAATAACCCAGAACTGCCTAAAATTAGACCATTATTCAGTGACCAACTCCAGGTAAAGGGGAAATAATTTCTTAATAGAAACGCCAGTAAATATGACCCCAGTACCATCAGTAACTTAGCTGGTAAAGCGATCGCCCCACCATCTATCCAGAAACGGGGGTTGAGATAGCCATTATCGCGCACCCAACGGAAAAAGTCTTTAAAGGTTATTTGACCCCTCAAGGCTAATTTTACTGCCCCTGCGGCATCTAAATGACCTGCACCAAAGTGATTTAGTGGATCTTCTTGTATTTTTCGTGATGACTCTTTCAGTACTTTTAATACTTGTTCTGGTTCAGTTACCCCTGATGCTTTAATTAAAGCTGCTACTCCTGCTACATGGGGAGCTGCCATACTTGTTCCCTGAAATTCTGCAAATACTGACTGACCCGTACTAGGATCAATAGTATTTTGGAGAATTTTCCCACTTTCACTGCCCCCTGGCGCAGAAATATCTACTCCTGCCCCATAATTTGAATAGGGTGCTTTATTTCCTGCGGAGTCTATTGCAGAAACACTGATTACTTTAGGATAACGTGCGGGATAGGATGCTGAATTTTGATTTGAGTTTCCTGCAGCAGCAATAATTACTACTCCTTTATCATAGGCATATGCGATCGCCTCTTTCATCAACTCACTTTCTCCCCCACCACCCAAACTCATATTAATCACATCTGCACCATTATCTGCTGCAAAGCGAATAGCATCTGCTATATCTGATATGGTGCCGCTTCCACTACCTGACAATACTTTCAGGGGCATTATTTTTGCTTGATAGGCTATCCCTGCTACACCATAGCCGTTATTGGTAGATTGAGCAATAGTTCCTCCTACATGAGTTCCATGTCCATTATCATCTGAAGCATCACTTTTATCATTTACAAAGTCGTAACCTTTTACAAACTCTGTTTGTTTCAAATCTGGTACACGGGATACTCCTGTATCAATCACTGCTACTGTTATCCCTTCTCCTTTAGTTTCCTCCCAAGCTTGCTCTACATTTATACTCCGTAAGTTCCACTGTTCGCTATAACGTGGATCATTGGGTACTTCTAAGGCTTGATAAATATAATTTGCTTCTATGTATTCTGTTTGCTCCTTTATCGGTGAATTTTTCAGATCTTTCAGTAATTCTTTGTCTCCCTCTAAAACATAGATATTATCCTCCACTGAATAGATACTGTTAAGGGTTACTGTTGATCCATATTTTCCCTCTAATTCTTTTAATTGTTCGCTGATCTGTGTTGTTGGAATATCTTCGCGGAAATCCAGTACTATTGAGTTAAACTCCCCTTTATCCGCTAGTCCTTTGAAGTTTACTAGGGCAAAACCTAGCCCTACCACAAACAAACACAATAACAAAAACTTTTTCATATACACCTGCCCACTTTCAACGGGTTAGTTGTTCTCCAGTTTAACTCATCCTCGTTAAAGAGCTGTAATTAGTTAACGTAATCTTTGCGCAGGTATTGCCAAACTTTATTAAAGCTGTTAGAATGACTGTAGGTATCAAAAAGAATAAACATGAAATATGTCACACCAGCAGAAGCAGCTAACTATTTGGGAGTTTCTACTTCCACCCTTAGACGATGGGAGAAAGAAGGTCGAATCAAGTCAATCCGCACACCAGGCAATCAGCGACGTTTCTGCCTCAACGAGTACCTTGAACTCCCAGAGGCAGAAAAACAAACTATTCTCTATGCAAGAGTCTCTACTCATTCCCAACAAGATGACTTGGCAAGACAAGCTGAATTATTACAGTCAAAATACCCAACAGGAAAACTTATTACAGAAGTTGGAAGTGGACTTAATTTTAGGAGGCGAAAGTTTATCTCCATTTTGGAACGAGTTTACAAGGGTGATGTTCAATGCCTTGTGTGCGCCTACCCAGATAGACTCGCACGATTTGGATTCCCCCTTATTGAATGGCTCTGCAGCCAAGCACAATGCCAACTCGTGGTTCTCAATGAAAAGACGGCTTCTCCAGAACAAGAGCTTGTTGAAGATATCTTGTCCATCCTCCATTGTTTCTCTGCACGGTTATACGGATTGCGAAGATACAAGCAAAAAGTTGAGGAGAGCATTCAAGAAAAAACCGAGAAACCAAACCACCAAGTTAACACCGAACAGTGTTTACAAGATACAGGTGTATCCTTGTAAAGAATTACATAAGATTTGGAAACAATGGCTTGCTGGTTATCGATGGATTTATAATTGGGCAATTGCCACAATGCAGAAAAACCCAGAAAAAAGTAAATCCGCTTTTTCATTACAAGCCGAAGCCAGAAATGCAGACCGCCCAGAATGGGTAAAAGCATTGCCAGGACATCAATTACAGGAAGCAATAGCAGATGCTTTTGACGCTATCAAACAAGCAAAAGCCAATAAAGGAGTTGCCAAATTCAAATCATGCCGTTCCCGGTCTCAAGTTATTAAATTTAAGGTAGGTAACTACAAAAAAGGTACTTGGTATTCTCGTCTAACAAAAGGCTTATCTTTTACTAGCAAGCAGCAAATTCCTCAAGAATGCAATTACGGTACTCAGTTGGTTTACAAGGCAGGTAAATGGTTTGCCTGTTTTCCCGAACATAAAGAGATAATTGGTACTATCCAAAACAAAATAATTGCTTTAGACCCTGGATGTAGAACTTTTCTAACTGGTTATGATGGTGAAGCAATCATTGAAGTTGGCGAGAACGATATCGGTATGATTAATAGATTATGCTCGCATCTCGACCAGCTCACAAGTAAAATAGCTCGCTCAAATAGTCAAAGGCAGCGCTATAAAATGCGTCAAGCAGCAGGTAAATTAAGAGTAAGAATCAAAAACTTAGTTAAAGACTTACACAACAAAACAGCTAATTTTCTAGTAAATAATTACAAGGTTATTTTTTTGCCAACATTTGAAACAAGCCAAATGGTTTTAAAGCAGCGAAGAAAAATAAGAAGCAAAACCGCTAGAAATATGCTGACTTGGGCTCATTATCGTTTTGCACAAAATTTAATTCAAATGGCTGCAAGAAATAATGTGTTAGTTGTTCGTTGTAATGAGTCTTACACTTCTAAAACTTGTCCTTCCTGCGGTCAAATTCACGAAAAATTAGGAAGTAGTAAAATATTTAACTGTCCTAATTGTAATTACAAAGCACCAAGAGATGCTAACGGCGCTTTCAACATTATGTTGAAAGCTTTGCAGGCAACTGCCTTCACCATAGTAGGTGATGCTATACTATTGACTGATTTAGGCAGAGATGCCTAGGTTTGGCAAGGTTAAATGTTGCACACACTAGAAAACCTCACCTTAAAAGGAAGTGATCCTCTTACAGGTACAGGAAACGATCGCCGCAACTTAATTATAGGTTCTAGCGGAGAAGATACACTCACAGGTGGTGGGAGTGCTGATACTTTCCATTTTGGAACACCAACCCTATTTGTGGATACCATCACAGACTTTAGTGGAGGTGACGGAGAAGGAGACAGGATCCGAGTAAATGCTACCAACTTTGGACTGGTAAGAGGAACTTTAACAGAAGACCAGTTTGTTTTAGGAAGTGCAGCAACTGAAAGTGCTCACCGCTTTATTTACAACAATGGTGACTTATTCTACGACGCTGATGGGAGTGGAGTTATTAACTCTCAAGTACACTTAGCTATTCTCACAGGTACTCCTGTTTTAGTTGCAAGTGATCTTGTTGTTTCCTAATAAACCTAGTCCGCACCACGCCACGGATTGAAATCCGTGGCTACACAAAGGAAACCCGCCTACGCGGGTTAAATAGACCAAAAGCTGCGAAGTAGTGTTAACCCCCCCTAACCCCCCCTTAATAAGGGGGGGTTAGGGGGGGTTTAAAAATTTTCGCAACAGGTCTAATACCTCGGGTGAGTCTTGGGGGTGAGTAGTGTTTTTTTTTATTTCAAAATTCTATATAAATGGGCTGCATCTTTTCCCATTTTAAGCCTAACATACAAGGGGGACAAATGTCAAGGGGTACATAAATATTTTTTTGTATGTCGTTGTTTTTTTGTAGTCAATAATTTGCTCAAGACAGGCAAGGGGCTTAAGCCCCTTGTCTGGGGGGTTGGGGGCAAAGGGCTTAAGCCCCTTGTCTGGGCATTGAAAGGCTTTTCGCGCATAACATAAAAAGCTAATTTTGTCAAGGGGTTAGAGAAAATTTTTCCAGAAATATTTGTGTTTGCACAAAAGATAATAGTAAACAGATTACCTTTCAAGTAAAAAGGAACGAATACCTACAGCTTTAGCGCCATAATAGTCATCTTTCAAACTATCGCCAATGTGCCAAGCTTCCTCTGGCTGAAAGTTATATTTTTTGAGAGCAGCCAGAAATATTGCCTTATCAGGTTTAGCAGCACCTGTGGTAGAGGAAATAGTGATACTACTAAAATAGGGTCTTAACTCCAACAGTTCAATCACAGTATAAATACGGGTATCAAAATTAGAGATTATACCTAATTCTATACCCAAATCTTGCCAGTGTTTTAAGGAAGGGATCACATCAGGATAGACATACCAGGGGTCTGCGGTAGCAAAATGGGAGTAAAGTTGAGTAAAAAAGACATTAAAATCACGAAACTGGTCTAAAACACCAACACCACCAAAAGTAGAACGAGCGATCGCCTCCCACCACTGAAACTCCAACTCTGGGATATCATGCTTACTTGCACCAGGAAAAACGGGGGGTTTAGCCGCCTTAAAACTCTGAATAAAAGCCTCATCTAACTTTTTTGCGGACACATCCACCCCAGCTTGATGAGCTATTCTCCCATAGACTTCCCCCACAGTACCATGAATACCAAACAGAGTACCTACTGCATCTAAAAAAATTACCTTTGGTTTTGTCATCTCAGCCCTGTAGTAAATCAAACAATGGCTTAGTAATCCAATTTAAGCCAACACTCAGTTGATGTTGTTGGTTTGGTAGACGATAGAGATATATCAGCCGTCGTAATGTCTGTGCAAGCATACCATCAAGTTTTACTCCATTACCAGTAATAGTGGCATTATCGAGCCCTAAACTCAGCATTTCTCCCTGGTTTTGGTAACGGAAAGGCAACAAAGGTCTTTGAGTGAGACAAGCCCAAATATTCCAAGCACAGTAGTCAGACTGTTGGAAAGCAACCTGAGCAGTTGCGGGAACTTCCTGACCTGTTGCATCCTGACAGTACGCCACATCTCCCAAAGCAAAAACATCTGGGTTATCCACACTTTGTAGGTTTGTGTTTACCACCAGCCTACCTTTTTCTTGTTTTAAAGGTAACTTCGAGACTAACTCCACAACCCTAGTTCCCACTGTCCAGAGTACCAAGTCCACAGGAATAGTGTCTATTTGTCCCTTATAAAACAGAGAAATTGTATCTGAGTCTATTTTATCCACAGTAGTTTCCAAGTCGATCCAGACATTTTTGGATTGTAAAACTTGCTTTGCTGTTTCTCTGTTAAACTCTGGCGAACTTGCCAGAATCATATCACCTTTTTCAATCAAACGTATTCTACCTCTTTCTCCCAGACGATCTGCCAATTTACAAGCTAATTCAACCCCACTATAACCCCCACCAACTATAGCAATACGAATTTTATCTGCTTTGGAATGTTCTAATACTCGTAATTTTTCCTCCAGTTGATAAGCATCTTCCAGGGTACGGAAAGGTAAAGCATATTCTACCGCTCCAGGGACAATATCTAAGGGCGTTGTACCTCCCAGAGCAATAACCAATTTATCATAATTGATTTGTGAGTTATTAGCTAACTTTACCCATTGGTTTTCCAGATCTATTCCCGTTACTTCCCCTTGCAGAAAACGTATTCCTGTATCTGCAAGTACTTCTTGAAAAGGCGGAGCTATTTCCCAACTTTGGAGTTCTCCTGTTATAAGTTCATATAATAGGGGAGTAAAAAGAAAGCGATCGCGCTTATCTATTAACAATATTTCTGGTTTTTCCGTGGTTTCTAGGGGTAGCTCATTTAAGCGTAAGGCAGTGTATAAACCACCAAAACCGCCACCGACTATACAAATACGTTTATTCATAGAGATTATTTTTCGCGCGGGGGTAACTTTATTATTAGGATAACAAGATGTACGGATTTTTTCCCATGCCATAAACTCTCTGGTAAACTATTTTGAAACCTGTGGCAATAATCAGAAATCATTAACTGGAGTCAACTCCTGCTCAATAGTTATGAAAAAAGTTTCTGATAGCCCAATGCTAGAGAAATAAACTTACTCATCTAACCCTTGTCACGGGAAAAAAGAAAATATAAATATTTATGAATAATAGATTAGGTTGGTCTTTAGAGGCGCGAGATCCTAAAACAATTGAATTTTTAATGCCCAAATGGGAATGGTTTTATAAATATTACTTTAGAGTAAAAACCAGTGGCTGGCATCATATACCCCGCGATCAAAAAGTTTTATTAGTCGGGTCTCATAATGGGGGACTAGCCGCCCCAGATATGATAATGATGATGTATGATTGGTTTCGTCATTTTGGTACAGAAAGGTTAGTTTATGGTTTAATGCACCCCCATGCCTGGAAAATGAACCGAGAAGTAGCAGAGTTGGCAGCAAAAACTGGGGCAATAATGGCACATCCCCAAATGGCGATCGCCGCTTTCCGTAAAGGTGCCAGTGTACTGGTGTATCCTGGGGGTGCTGAAGATGTTTTTCGCCCCCATCACCTCCGTCATAAAATCTATTTTGCAGGGCGTAAAGGTTTTATTAAACTTGCTCTGAGAGAAGAGGTACCCATTGTACCTGTCATTTCTCATGGCGCTCACGATACTTTATTTGTTCTGGGTGATATTTATCCCCTAGTCAAACAATTACATGAATGGGGTATGCCCTGGTTATTAGACCTAGATCCCCAAGTATTCCCCATATATCTTGGTTTACCCTGGATCATATCCCTAGGCCCCTTACCTAATATTCCCCTCCCCGCACAAATTACAACCCGTGTGTGTGCCCCCATCACCTTTGAAAAATATGGAAGAGCAGCGGCAGGCGATCGCACTTATGTAGATGAATGTTATGATTTAGTAGTTAGTAAAATGCAGCAAGAATTAACTATTTTAGTTGCTGAAAATCAATAATTTTTCATTTAAATTACATCTGATCGGACCATTAATACCATAGACCTTTTGCGAGAAGTAGTGTTAACCCCCCCTAACCCCCCCTTAATAAGGGGGGGGAAAATTACCAAAAAACAGACATTTCCCCCCCCTTATTAAGGGGGGGTTAGGGGGGGTTTAAAAATTTTCGCAACAGGTCTCATTTTTCTCAATTAGTTCCACACACCGCCAGGAAATGAATTTCCTGGCTAATAGCAAAAGTCCATTAAAATGGACTATAATCATTAAATATTTTGAAAAAAAATTAGTCCACGTAGGGGCGGTTAAGGAAAAGATTAAGATAAAAGTGAAAAGTGAGGCATACTTAATTATGTATTGTTTAGAATAATTGAGTTTCAATCGTATGTAACTCATTTTTTTTCCATCTGTTGGACTTTGTTTGCTGTAGCAATGATTAAAATCGCAAGACTACTCTTCACCCCAGGTTTTTAACTGGACAAAAACTAAAATAAGGGCGATCGCCAATAAAACCGTAGCTGCTGCTGCAGCATAACCAAACTCAAACCGTTTAAAAGCCTGTTCATAGATGTAATAAACCAACAAATTAGTTGAATTTAAGGGCCCACCCCCAGTAATGACATAAACCTGTTCAAAACTTCGTAAAGTAAAAATAGCGGTAGTCACAGTCGCAAACACCAAAGTAGGGCGCAAACCTGGTAGAGTGATATACCAAAATTTACCCCAACCATCAGCCCCATCTAACTCCGCTGCTTCATAACGAGACTGGGGGATAGTTTGCAAACCAGCGATAAATACTACCATGTTAAATCCTAATTGTTTCCAAATGCTCAATAAAATTAATACAGGCATAGCCCAAACCGTGCTGCTTAACCAGGGAATGGGTGCAAACCCCAAAACAGATAATAAACTATTCACAGGGCCATAATTTTGAAATAACCAACGAAAACCTAACCCTACCGCTACCAAAGAAGTGATACTGGGGATAAAATAGGCAGCACGAAGTAAACCCCGTAAAGGTAACGACTGGTTTAATAAGACTGCCAAAACCAACGGAATAATTAAACTAGGAATTACCGTAGTGATGGTAAAATAAGCAGTATTACCAATAACCTGCCAAAAATCAGAGTCTGTCAACAACCGCGAATAGTTACGCAAACCCACCCAGTTAACTGCCCCCAACAGACTACCATCAGTAAAACTAAGGTAAAACAAATAGGCAGCAGGCCACAGGAGAAATATACCCAGTAATAATAAAGCTGGTGTAAGAAAAATCCAGGCTGCAAAAGTATCTTGATCTAACCATGAATTTGGGTTTATTTTAATCATTAGCACTTGTTTTCCCAATTTAAATTAATAATGGCTCAAAACCTAGATAACTCTCAACCTTATCTTGTTTCTCCTAACCTTACCCCAGAGGGAGTTAAGTTAAAGCAACCTGTAAAATTGGGCATAATGGCTTCTGGTAGTGGTACTAATTTTGAAGCTATAGCTCAGGCGATCGCAGAAAAACGACTCAATGCTCAAATACCAGCTTTAATTTATAACAACCCCGAAGCAAAAGTAAAAGCCAGGGCTGAACGTTGGGGAGTTCCTCCTATATTACTAAATCACCGTGAATATAAAAGTAGGGAAAAGTTAGATGAAGCCATTGTTCAAGTATTGCAAGAAAAACAAGTAGACTTGGTAGTAATGGCGGGTTGGATGCGCATTGTTACTGAAGTTTTAATTAATAGTTTTCCTAACCGAGTCATTAATATTCATCCTAGTTTATTGCCTAGTTTTAAAGGTATTCACGCCATAGAACAAGCATTAACAGCTAAAGTAAAAATAACAGGTTGTACGGTGCATTTGGCTAGTGTAGAAGTGGATAGCGGGCCCATTTTAATTCAAGCTGCTGTTCCTGTTTTGGAAAATGATACCCCAGACAGTCTTCATGCTCGCATTCAAGTGCAAGAACATCGAATTTTACCAGAGGCGATCGCTCTTGCTGCCCAACAAATATTGAGCTAAAGAGCTTATTTGAGTAGGGAATTTTATCAGAGGCAAAGTCTCTTGCTGCCCAACAAATATTGAGCTCAAAATAACCTAAAGAGCTTGTTTGAGTAAAGACTTAAATTGCTGTAATTCCTGTTTGGTTTTTTCCAATTCTTGGGATAATCTTGCAATTTCTGCTTGTTGTTCTTGGATAGTTTTACTCTTAACAATATCCATTCCTAATTGAGTAAAAATCTCTCTTATTTCCACAACTAATTGAGGATTTGAATTAGCTGCCAACAAGGCTTTTATTGTTTCTGGCAAATTTTCACCTAACCCAATTACACCTAAACCATGATAATGGAGGAAAGAGAAACTAGGATATTGTTTGCTTAATTCTTCCCAAAATTGCCACACTCCAAAACCTCTTTCTCGTACATTAATATCGTGAAATAAAACAACAGAATTATCGGTTAATTTTGGCAACCAAGTTTCATAATCATGTTTAACAGCTTCGTAAGTATGGAGTCCATCAATATGCAGTAAATCAATACTTTTATCAGGAAAATGACTGACTGCTTCATCAAAAGTGGAGCGCACTAAACGAGAGAAACTCCCATATTTTTCATCATGGTAAGCAGAAAGTTCTCTAAACACTTCTGAGCCATAAAAACCTGCGTGTTCATCACCTTGCCAAGTATCAATAGCATAGCTTTTTGTGGGTAATTTTAACTTTTGAATTGCCTGATTAAAAGCACAATAAGATACTCCATTATGAGTACCTAATTCGACAAAAGTTGATGGTTTTAAGTTTTCAATTATCCAAAATGCAAAAGGTACATGACCATACCAAGCAGATAAGGCTAACCACTCAGCTTTCATGGTAGTTATGGGTGTTAACAAATTTTCGCTTAAATTTCCATTCATATTCATTATTTATTATTCATTATTCATTATTCATTATTCATTATTCATTATTCATTGTTCATTATCTATTATTCACTATCCATTGTTCACTATCCATTGTTCATTAGACCTTTTGCGAAAGTAGTGTTAACCCCCCCTAACCCCCCCTTAATAAGGGGGGGAAAATTACCAAAAAACAGACATTTCCCCCCCTTAATAAGGGGGGGTTAGGGGGGGTTTAAAAATTTTCGCAACAGGTCTATTATCCATTATCTATTATCCATTATCCATTATCCATTATCCATTATTCATTATTCATTATTCATTGTTCATTATTCATTATTCATTATTCATTATTTCTCAATTTCCAGAGACTACTAGAGAGTAAATTGGTAATAATATGGGCAATGATAGGGATTAACAAATTATCTGTCACCAAAGCAGAATAACCCAGGATAAATCCTACTACAGTTGCCCAAACTGCATAAGGCCATTGTTGGACACCACTGAGATGGAGGATGCCAAACACCACGCTAGAGATAATAACAGCCATCAAATTTAAGCCCAAGGCAGGTAACATCACACCACGAAAGAGTAATTCTTCACTCAGTCCTGGTAAAAGTCCTAACCAAATTAAATCAGGCCATAATAAAGGTTTTAATACTAATTCTAGATAGAGATCTGCGCTAAGACGATAGGCAGGCCAGAGACGATAAATAATGCTACTAATAAGGATAATTCCCAAAGCTAAAGAAATTCCTAGTAAAAAGGCTGTTGCATTAAATTCCCAGTGGAGAATGGGAACAGAACCCAGTTGTTGCCATAATTTAGCAATGGTCAACAAAATTAATGCTGTTACTCCCATTACTATTAAAATTTGAGTACGAGTTAGGGAATCAATTTCAGGATTGTTAGGATTTGCCACTGAATTTTAAGATAAACAATTAAGTTCTGAGATACTAGGGCGTAAAGTATCAGCATTGATACCTGCCTTGTGAGCAACTAAAACACCCAAAGCCTCTAAATAGGATTGTACACGAATTGCTTTTATGCCCAAGGGTTCTGGGGGAACTTGTATTTGAGTTTGGTTAGCTTCAACTGCGATTATTTGGGCTTTACTGTTACTCATACTTAGGATAGCACTACCGCCACAGGCAGTGGCAGGAACTACCACTGCATCTACTTCTTCTGCCCAGATAGTTTTCGCTGACCTCTGTGTAGTGTATTGAGGAGCGCGACTCAATCCCACTAATACACAAGGTAAAAATGTGTAACCCAATTCTTCAGCGGCTGCACGGGGGGATAACTGGGGGTCAATGGGTAAGGGTTGCAATGCTGGTGCATGGGCGGCGGGTATTTTAAAGGTACGCACAATTAAATGAGATATTACCGCTTCTGCTCCTGCAAGGGGATCAACTCCTTTTCCATGTCGATAGTTAGCCAGTGCGGGGCTATCCAAATCATCGGGAAAACGGGCTACAATGGCGATCGCCGTACATCTACCTTGATCAATGAGTTTTTCTGCTGCTCTTAGTAAACTATCTGGGTTGCCAATAGTTCCCCAACTTGCTCCTGATGTTGCAGTGCGTAGTTCTACTTTGAGGGGAGCATCTGTAATAATATAATCTGTGAGATTTACGCCCAGGGTTGCTCTTGTGGCATCTGCTGCTTGAAGGTGACGCAGACGTAATTCTGGTTCAATACCAAGATCCAAAATTAAACCTACCTGGTTTTGATGGACTGGAGTTAAGCCCCAAGTTGAACTGGCAAATTTATCTAGTGCGTAACCTTCGACGTAGAAAATATTAGGTTGTGACCAGTAGAGTTGAGCCCCATTGAGTACATTGGGGTGAGTTATGAGGCGATCGCTTATTTGCGCCATTGCGCGTGCCACTGGCAGTGCATCCCCAGCATAACCGCCGATGGCTGCACCTATACCAGTGGGCACTATTAAGACAACTGTGTAAGGATGCTGTTTCACAATTTACACTTCTGATTTAGTTACAATTGCCTCTACTTGAGCTGTTTGCTTGTCTTGATCCACACTGGTAATTGCCCAGCGGAGAGGTTCACCGCGTTTTTGTAATTCTTTCTCAATTGCCTGCTGTAGTTTAGCTGGTGTTTCTTGGAGGTCAATTTCTGCAGTAATAAAGTGAGTAGTCATAGTTAGTGTTATGAGGTAGGTTGTCCAAACTGTTTATCGTAGACGATATCTTCTTTTTCTGACTCAAGTTTTAAATCAGAACGAGGATAGGCGACACAGAGGAGAGCATATCCTTCTTTTTGGAGTTCTGGGGATATTCCCATTCCCTCACTTTGATCTACAGTACCTTGAAAAATTTGGGCTGCACAGGTAGTGCAGACTCCTGCAGTACAGGATGAAGGTAAATCAATACCAGCTTCAATCCCAGCTTGTAAAACTGTTTGATCTTCGGAAACTTGAATTGTGTGGATAGTACCTTGATGTTTAATTTCTACTGTGTAAGTGTTGGACATATTGAGTGGTTGTTTATCTCCTTGTCTACTGAGTTTATTATTTTCCACCATGGAGATCCCAATTGTTAAGAAATTTATATAAATTTTAATCTTGATTACAATCAAGCTGATTTTGGTGAAGAGGAGAAAACCAAAGTGGTATTTTGAGAAAATCTACTTTAGACAAGGGCTTAAGCCCCTTGTTACTTTATCAAAATCAAATTATGTACAAAAAAAATAGTGAGAAAGATATTTTAGGGGCGGCGGCAACAGCTGCTTTAGGCGCTGGTGTAGTGACATCTTTTGCAGTTAGTCAAGGTCAACACCCAATGATGGCATTATTTATTACAATTATTGCGACAGTTTTTACAGTTATTTGTCATCAATCAGATTTAATTTGAGTTTTCAGTAAAAAAAGCATCAGCTTGGCTGATGCTCTAATTGTGTGAGGATGTCATATATTTAGAGTTGGTATCCTGCTAGCAAGACTGAAAATAATCTAATACTTGGTTGCGGTTTTTGGGTTGGCGTAACTTACTCATGGCTTTAGTTTCAATTTGGCGTACTCGTTCGCGAGAAAGGTCAAGAGTACGAGAAATGTCAGTGAGAGAATAAACTTTACCATCTTTGAAACCATAACGTAGTTCAATGACTTCCCTTTCGCGCCTAGTTAGATCTGCGAGGACTATTTCTAAGTCTTTTTGTAAAGCTTCATGGAGTAATAGTTCTTCAGGGGTAGCGCTGTCGGTTTCCAGTAAGTCTCCTAATGGGGTGTCTTTATCTTTACCTACTTTAATTTCTAAAGAGACAGAACGAGGAACGCGCATTAACACTTGACGTACTTGCTTAGATGTCATGTGTAGTTCTTGAGCCAGATCTTCAATGCTGGCAATGCGACCTTTTTCTTGAGAAATTTTCCGTTGAGCTTTTTTAATTTTGTTGAGCTTTTCGGTAATGTGAACAGGTAGGCGAATGGTGCGACTAGATGAGGCGATCGCCCTTGTAATTCCTTGACGGATCCACCAGTAGGCATAGGTACTAAAGCGATAGCCTTTGGTGGGGTCAAATTTACTTACTGCTCGTTCTAGTCCTAAAGTGCCTTCTTGAATTAAATCTAGTAGTTCTAAACCCCGATTTTGATACTTTTTAGCGATGGAAACCACCAACCGCAGGTTACTGGAGATCATTTGATTTTTTGCCTGAATACCTGCTTTTTGAATGAGATCTAGTTCTTCTACTTCTATGCCTGCTAGTGATGCCCAGGTTTGCTTGCCTGCTGTCATGGCTTGTTTTAGTTGGGATACCTCTATTCCCGCAGCTTTTGCCCACTGTTCTTTTGAAGGACGATGAGTTAGTTTAGCCACCAAGCGATCGTGTGTATCGATCAACTCAACAAAACGCTTCATAACTTCATTTCCTTTTGCCGCTTGTGAGTTGCGCAGTTCTAGTAAGGAGTTATAGCGCTGTATTTTTTGTGCAATTTTCACTTCTTCATCTTTTTCTAGTAAAGGAACTCGTCCAATATCTTGAAGATATAATCGCACTAAATCTGTTGTGTTTTTGTAAACTTGATTTTGGATTTCTTGTTCTGGCTCTTGCGCAAATTCAAAAGCAGATTCTGGATCATTTTCGGTTTCTAGGTTTAATATGTTAGCAGGCATGGCGATTCCTCAATTAATGACTAGCAGT
>Ga0209594_1000423_pt1 | contig 26293 bp, 26 predicted proteins | sample AshMeaCrysSpring_FD_184126 | JGI IMG/M metagenome (GOLD analysis project Ga0209594, IMG submission 184126) | Groundwater microbial communities from Big Spring, Nevada to study Microbial Dark Matter (Phase II) - Ash Meadows Crystal Spring... | ecosystem: Environmental > Aquatic > Deep subsurface... | reverse complement strand
ATAACTCTTTTGTGCGTATCCAGGCAGCGTCAGCATTGGTTAAATTAGGCAATACTTCAGAAACAGTAGTCGATGCTTTAATTAAATGTCTCAAAGATGATAACTCTTTTGTGCGTATCCAGGCAGCAGAGGCATTGGGTAAGTTAGGCAAAACATCTGATAAAATTCTTCCTTGTATAATTCAATGGTTAGAACAACATCAAGAGTCTAAATTTATTGGTAGTGGTATTGATGTATTGTGGGGTTGTATTGTAGAAGAATAGCTTATCGCTTGAGAAATCAATTATCCTGAAAATTACAGTTTTTCCTATCAGCCTAGAAATGTTTTAATTATGATTTATTCCCTAAAAGCAACCTACCATAACGGTACATTGATCTTACAAACAGATTGTGATTTACCTGAAGGGAATGAGGTAGAGTTATTTATTCAACCGTCTCCAGTTGTTTCTCCACCTATTTCTGATAGAGAAACAAAGCAACGCTTGCTTAAATCATTAATTGAACAGATGCAGCAAAATCCTATTCCATTAAACGCACCTCAGTTTACACGGGAAATGCTACATGAACGCCGTTGATACAAATATTTTAATATTGAGATTCAGACAAGGAAAGTTTTTCCCTAAAGTTGGGGCAACAATATTATACAAACTCAATATTTTCATAAAGATCCCCAATCTGAATTTGCAGTTCAAAGGAATTAAAAGATAAGCTCATATTCTCATCATGATATTCCGTCAATAGCCATTGATTGACTGCTGTTTTCACGTAATGTTCTACATAAACTCGATATTGATCAATGAGGAGATATTCTTTAAAATTCGGCAAAGTTCGATAAGCGGTAAATTTTTCGCTGCGGTCATAATTTTGGGTTGACTTAGACAGCACTTCCGCGATAAAATAAGGATTAACGACGGTATCTTTACGTCCCGTTTGCAATTCTAATGGCTTCGGTGTTACCATCACATCGGGGTAAGTATAGAGACTAACTTGCGGAATCCAGAGCCGTTGATCAACGTGAAATACCTCATAAGGTTTCTGTTTAAGTGCGAGGCTTAATGCAATATAAAGATTGCCACTAATTCGATTATGTTCAGGTGTTCCGCCTGTCATTTGAATAATTTCTCCGCTGCGATATTCACTCCTTGTTTCTGAGGAAAGTTCAAGTTCTAAATATTCTTCAACGGTGTAAGTCTTCTTCTCAGTTTGAACAATCATAGGAATGATACCTCCAAGCTTTTAAAGCGCTATGCGTCAATGACGCGCCCTACTATTTCTTAATCAAACATAGTCAAATAGAAATTAAGTCAATTATTGAAGTGTTCATGATCGAACCTTTGGGATGGGGAATTGCTAAAGTTGCAGATACAATTTGACAAAGTGCAGGCGATCGCATTCAATAAATGATTTGAGTTTGATCGCCTCAAGCTGATTAATTGATGACTTAGCTATCTTGATTCAGTCGCAAAACCGCCATAAAAGCCTCTTGAGGGACATCTACTGAACCCAAAGCTTTCATGCGTTTTTTCCCTTTGGCTTGCTTTTGCAACAGTTTTTTCTTCCGGCTAATATCACCGCCATAACATTTGGCTAACACATCTTTCCGTAACGCGGGGATATGTTCACTGGCAATCACCTTACTGCCAATAGCCGCTTGAATGGGAACTTTAAATTGATGACGAGGAATCAGTTCTTTTAACTTCTCTGCCATTGCCCGACCGACATTATAAGCCTTATCCCGATGCACAATCATCGCCAGGGAATCAACTGGATCTTTGTTAATCATAATATCCAGCTTGACGAGGTGATTTTCGCGATAGCCGATGAGATGATATTCCATGCTGGCATAGCCGCGAGAACGAGATTTCATCTGATCAAAAAAGTCTGTAACAACTTCTGCCAAAGGAATTTCGTAGACTAATGTGGTTCGCCCTTGGGTTAAATATCGCATATCCTTGAACTCTCCCCGGCGAGTTTGTCCCAAGTCCATTAATGTCCCCACATATTCTTCTGGGGTAATCATTTCTACTCGCACATAAGGTTCCTCAATCTTTTCCCGGTGGTTGGGGTCAGGCAGGGTACTGGGATTATCAATCATCAAGACTTCCCCTGTATTGGTGGTGACACGATACACAACAGCCGGAGAAGTAACAATTAAGTCTAAATCATATTCTCGTTCTAAGCGCTCTTGGACAATTTCCATGTGTAATAATCCCAAGAAGCCACAACGAAATCCAAACCCCATAGCGCTGGAGGTTTCTGGTTCATAAGATAAAGCCGCGTCATTGAGTTTGAGTTTATCCAAGGCTTCCCGTAAGTCGGGAAACTGATCGGTATCAGTGGGGAATAAGCCACAAAACACCATCGGTTTCGCTTCTGTATAGCCCGGTAACGGTTTATCGGCGCGTTGATTGGCTAAAGTAATGGTATCCCCCACACGGGCATCTTCAACGGCTTTAATGGCAGCCGATAAATATCCGACTTCCCCAGCGTGTAGTTCATCAACAGGTTTTTGCGTGGGAGAAAGAACTCCTAACTCATCAATTTCATATTCTTTTTCCGATGCCATTAACCAAACGCGATCGCCTTTTTTCAGGGTGCCATCCATAATCCGGAAGTAAACAATCACGCCGCGATAGCTATCATAATAACTATCAAAAATCAGCGCTCGCAGTTTTTCTGAAACGGTATCTTTCGGTGGCGGCACACGATGAACAATGGCTTCTAAAATTTCATCCACGCCGATCCCTTCTTTGGCAGAAGCCAGAATGGCATCTTTACAGTCTAAGCCAATAATTTCTTCAATTTCGCTCTTCACCCGATCCGGTTCAGCCCCTGGCAAATCAATTTTATTTAAAACGGGAATAATTTCTAAATCATGTTCTAACGCCAGATAGACATTAGCAAGGGTTTGGGCTTCCACTCCCTGAGAGGCATCCACTACCAGCAATGCTCCCTCACAGGCTGCTAGCGATCGCGACACTTCATAAGAAAAATCGACGTGTCCGGGGGTATCAATTAAATTGAGAACGTATGACTCACCATTTTTAGCGGTATAGTTCATCCGCGCCGCCTGTAACTTAATAGTAATCCCCCGTTCTCGTTCCAGATCCATCGAGTCGAGAAACTGTTCTTTCATGTCTCGCGCCGTCACTGTGCCCGTCTCTTGCAGCAGGCGATCGGCAAGGGTAGACTTGCCATGATCGATGTGGGCAATAATTGAAAAATTCCGAATCTGAGAAACAGGGACGTTAGTCATACGTTGATGTTAGCGGGAGAAGCTGAAGTGAAATGGCTGTTGAAATTGTAGCAACTGACTGGATAGATTTTAAAGGGGGGAGGTCAGTTTTTTTGAGGTTGCCAGGAGGACTCGAAAGCAAAAACCCCGTTTCAGCGATCTGCATTTCCTTAAAAGGATAAAGATTCTCTATCCCGTTAAGATTCTGAGTTTAACGGGAAATTCAATCAGTAAGATTGTTGATTTAATTCTGATTTCATCCGTTCCAAAGTTTGATGCATTTGGCTAAACATTTGTTCTGGAGTCATACCGAATTGATTCAGTTGAGTTTTGAGTTGTTCCATCGTCACCTGAGCTGTAAAATCTTCTGATAATTCAAATCGTTTCATAAAGACTCGGTAGCGATCCATAATGGCTTCCATTTGTTCAATAAAAATTTTCTTGCCTTCGCGGTCAAATTTTCCGTAATCACTGCCCAGCTTAATTAAAGACTGATAATCTTCAAATAACTTTTTAGCTTCTTCTTGAACAATTTCTGAATCAAAAAATCCCATGGTTCCCTTATCCTTTTTTATAATTGGACTGAGCCTGTGAAAGCTGATTTATAGATTTTGATTTATTTTAACAGTCTCAGATGAACCTTTCCGACCCTGGGGAAGTCGCAATTTCCGAACTTATTGGTTATTTGTTCTTTGTTGTTGGTCATTCGTGGGAATAGGGTGTTGGGTATTGGGTATTGGGTGTTGGGAGCAATTAACAAGGGATAATGAACAATGATCAATTCTCCATTCTCAATGATCAATTGACTCCTGCTGTTCCCCACACCCTATACCCTACACTCTACACCCCATAAACTAAGCCATCACAACTTCCTGAGTCCGAATTTTATCGATCAATTGAGATAATCCCCCTGTGTTGAGTCGATAACTTAAGGGATGGGCAATGAGTTGGGCGGTACTTTCAAACAAGACTTCAATCTCAACCAGGCCATTTTGTTGTAAAGTTTTCCCCGTTGAGACTAAATCAACAATAGCTTCAGACATCCCCGTAATTGGCCCTAATTCCACTGAACCATAAAGGGGTATAATTTCAACAGGCAAATCTAAACTTTCAAAATATTCACTAGCACAGTGAACAAACTTTGAAGCAACCCGGCTATGGGGCGGCAGTTCAACGGAGCGTCGATAAGAACTCGACTGCTTGACAGCAACAGATAGGCGACACTGACCAAATTTAAGGTCTACCAGACAAGCCACTTGGGGCTGTTTTTCCCGCAGGACATCATATCCTACAATCCCCATCTGTGCCTGACCATATTCGACATAGACTGGGACATCTTGCGCCCGGACTAATAGTCCTCTTGCGGTTTGTGTGGGATCGTCAATTTGCAGTTGTCGGTTACTAGAATCTAGAAATGCGCTAAAATCCAGTCCAACTGATTGTAGCAGGTGAATACTCTCTTGGAGTAAAGCGCCTTTCGGAAGTGCGACAGTGATCATCTCAGTTGCCTATCGATGCAGACTTCATAGGTCAAGGTAAGCCCTCGCGAGCGAGCCTCAACTCACCTTTAACGTTTTCTACTTACTTTTACCAGATTATGACCCAACTGACTCTGGTTATTGGCAATAAAAATTACTCCTCTTGGTCTTTACGTCCTTGGTTAGCAATGATGCAAGGGGGACTCCAATTCAAAGAAATTCGGATTCCCCTTGATACTCCTGACACCTATCAGCAAATTCGCCGCTATTCTCCTTCAGGGCGCGTTCCCGTATTATTAGATGGGGATTTAGTGATTTGGGAATCTCTCGCCATCTGTGAATATATCGCTGAAAACTTTGCCCCTCAATTATGGCCAAGCGATCCCCAAGCCAGGGCCATTGCCCGTTCAGTCAGCCATGAAATGCACGCGGGTTTTATGAATTTGCGGATGCAAATGCCGATGGACTGTCGGGGACGTTATCCCGGTGAAGGGATGAAACCAGAAGTGCAAGCCGATATTGACCGAATTCTCACCTTATGGCGCAATTGTCGTCAAACCTATGGTACGGGTGGAGAGATGTTATTTGGCAAGTTTTCCATTGCTGATGCCATGTTTGCCCCGGTTGTTTCTCGGTTTATTACCTACGGTGTTAAGTTAGGAGCAGAAGCCCAAGAGTATGCTGAGGCAATCTGGGAATTACCCGCAATGCAAGCCTGGTTAGAAGATGCGGATCAAGAATTAGAACAACTAGATCGGTTTCATGTTTATAAATATTAGCTCCTGACAATTTGAGGGTTGGAAACAGTCCCATGCGAATTCTTCTAGTCGATGACGAAGCGGAATTAACCACTGCTTTAAAGCGCATCTTAACCCGTGAAGGGTATCAAGTGGATGTGGCTGATGATGGCATTCAAGGTCAGCAACTGGCCTGTGGTCAGCACTATGATTTGCTGATCTTAGATTGGATGTTACCCCAAAAATCTGGCTTAGAAATGTGTCAAGCATTGCGGTCTGCTTCTTCCCCAATACCCATTTTATTTCTGACTGCAAAAGATACGTTAGATGATCGGGTTCAAGGATTAGACGCAGGGGCTGATGATTATCTGGTTAAACCGTTTGAACTGCGGGAACTTTTAGCCCGCGTCCGGGCGTTATTACGTCGTTCTCCGACATTAGAAACGTCAACTCTTTCTGAGCGTTTACAAGTAGAAGATTTAACCTTAGAAGTGCATAATCAATTGGCGTTTCGAGGAGAACGGACTATTGATTTATCCGAAAAAGAAACCCAACTTCTCGCCTATTTTATGCAGCATCCTGGACAAGTTCTCACCCATCAACAAATTCATCAACATCTGTGGGAAAATCAACCTCAACCCAGTAGCAATGTTCTTGCCGCCCAAGTTCGTTTACTTCGTCGTAAAATCGAAGCCTTTGGAGAATCTCCCCTTATTCACACCGTGTATGGAAAAGGTTATCGATTTGGGGAATAAGTATAGCGTCACATAACTCATGACAAATAACCAATAACGAATAACTCTTTCTTTGTGTCTTTGTGGTTCATTAAAAATCAAATATTAATCCCCTGAGAAAGACTGGGTAAAAAGCTCACAATCTGAGGGAAAATAATCAGCAGTAAAAGTACAATCAACTGTAAAGTAATAAACGGAATTGCTCCTTTATAGATATCTTCTGTGCTAACTTCTGCTGGTGCAACTCCTCGTAAATAAAACAGTGCAAAACCAAAGGGAGGGGTGAGAAAGGAGGTTTGAAGATTTGCCCCTAAAACTACCCCAAACCAGACTAAATCCATGGCAAAATCTTGAGCAATCGGAACCAATAAAGGCACAACAATAAAAACAATTTCAAAGAAGTCGATAAAGAATCCTAAGACAAACACCAGTGCCATGGTGACAAACAGAAAACCAAACTGATCCCCTGGAATATTTAATAAAGATTCTCGCACTAAATCATCTCCTCCTAAGCCTCTAAACACTAAACTAAAGGCTCTTGAACCAATTAAAATAAACATTACCATACAGGTAGTTCGTAAGGTGACATCACACACTTTACTCAGGGTTTCTAGGGTAAGTTTACGATTGGCTATTGCTAAAATAATCGCCCCGACACACCCAACAGCACCTGCTTCTGTGGGGGTGGCAATCCCAAAAAAGATACTTCCTAAAATGAGTAAAATTAATAATAAAGGGGGAATTAAAACTTTGATTACTCTCCCTGCTAATCCCGGCGCTTCTAACACTTCCTGAGGTAAAGCTGGTGCGACATCCGGACGAATCCAAGCAATAACTAAAACGTGAATTAGGAAAACGCCAGTCATTAATAAACCGGGAATAAAAGATCCCATAAATAAATCCCCAACGGAAATTCCGAGTTGATCCCCTAATACTACTAAAACGACACTGGGAGGAATAATTTGACCTAAAGTACCTGAAGCAACAATAACACCCGTTGCCAGTTGTTTATTATAGTTATATCGCAGCATTGTAGGTAGAGAAATTAATCCCATTGAAATCACTGTTGCCGCCACAACGCCTGTTGTTGCCGCTAGTAATGCCCCAACTATAATCACTGCGATCGCTAACCCACCCCGCAATCTTCCAAATAAAATTCCCATGGTTTCTAACAGGTTTTCTGCAATTCCAGATTGTTCTAACATTGAACCCAGAAAGATAAAATAGGGAATTGCCAGCAGGGTAAAATTGTTCATTGTACCGAAGATTTGTTGTGGCATCGCTGACCATAAAATCGGATCAAATACCCCCAAAGCCATGCCAATTAAGGTAAAAAAGAGGGCAACACCGCCTAAGGAAAAAGCAACGGGATAACCTAGGGACAGAAATCCCAATACTGCCACAAACATTAATAGACTTAGCCAATCTAAATTCATTTGATTATAAAAATTTTTAGGGTAAAAAAATTAAGCTGAAATCATTTATTCTTGGGCGCGTCTACTTCTATCCTCAATTGTTGGTTCAAGAATACCACGAAAAATTGCTAAGTTTTTAATTGCCTCTGAAATCCCTTGAATTAATAATAAAGCAAAACTAATAATAACTAACGTTTTAATGGGATAACGGGGCAATCCACCGGGATCGGGAGAGACTTCTTGAATTGCCCAAGAGTTCATAATCCAACCCCAAGAATAGAACATCACCATCACACAAAAAGGAATTAGAAAAAAGAGAGTTCCGAGGCAATCAATTAACGCTTTTTGTTTCACACTCAGACGACTTTGAACCACATCTACTCGAACGTGTTCATTATGTTTTAAAGCATAAGCAGCCCCTAGCAGAAAAATCACATCAAAAATATACCATTGGGTTTCAATTAAAGCATTAGAACTGAGGTTTTGACCCAGGGTACGTCCTACATAGCGTCCGATTACATTCCAGGTTCCGACAGCAATCATAATCAAACTCAGCCAATAAACAAAGCGCCCTAAATATTCGTTGCATCGATCAATCCATGCCGATAACTTTAATAAATTTTGCACCGAACCCCCTCAAATTGTTACATAATTAACAGATTTATTAGCAGTTATTTTATAATATCAAAGTGTTAGTCAAAATCAACATTAAATTCTGGAATATTGTTGAGAACTCCAACAACATCCTGAGGCTTATCTAAATATGCATCAGTTGCTGCTATCAATCTAAGCAGCACTAGCAAACTGACTCCATTTGCAGGACTTCTAGATCAAACTGGCGAGAGACTTCTGTATCATAGAATAAAAATTATTTAATAGGCTGAATTTTTCCAAGAGCAATTTTTGTCTGATCTTCAAGGAGCACTTGGATCAATAACTCAGACTCCAGTGATATCCCCGTCATCTCAATGGTTGTTTCAAAACCACTATATTCGGCTTCAGGGAGATGAGGATTTTGTTGAAATAACTTAGGGCGATGTTGATTAACCGGAGTCTGAGCTAATATTTGATTGTTGCAGACAATAATAACTTGATTCGCCCGTGAATTTTTGGCAATGACCCAGCCTCTAATGGGAATTGAGTCAGACTCAAGTTTTGTCCTAGGTTGTGGCAGCGCCATTCCCCAGCCTAAGATCAATTCAGATATCTCACTATCAGGAAACTGAATGACATCAACGGCTTCTATTTTATGCTGAAATTGTTTTAATTGATGTTTTAATTTTTCTAACTCCGTTTGAGTTTGTTTAAGCTTTTGTATCGTTTCTCCCAGTAAAAATTGAGAGCGATTCCAATCTGCTAAGGTTTGCTGTATCCACTTTGACTCTTGACGGCGTTCTGATCTTAATTCTAGCGCTGTTTGATACAGTTCCATATCTTTGCTGTTAAGCAAAGCCAGTTGATTCATCAGCTTTGAATTATTGACTATAGCTTCCAAACGCATAATATATTCAGGATGAGGATTTTTATTGCGGGCATTTTCCTTCAAGTTAGACCATCCCATTAACTGTTTGAGTTCGGCTAGATCTTCATCAAAAAATTCCTGAATTCCCACAAAATAAAAATCTCTTAAATTCATCCCGTCTATGTATAAAGATTGTATATTTTGATTATCCGTAATTTTAGCAAACTCAAGAATTCCTAAATTTAATTCTAGAACTCGTTTTTGGGCTGTATCTGTAATCTTATCAATTCTCTGAGTTTGATAAAAATATTCAGAAATTAAGCGAAAAATAGGATGACGAATCCAAGCAATCCATTTTGCTTCTGAAAATCTTTCCCGAAAAACAGATGTTTTGAAATGACCGTGAATGACTGTCATTTCTTTAATGATATCTGGATTAGATAATATTGATTTTCTTTCGGGTGAATCATAAAGCTCAATTACCTTATCTTTACCATAAATTTCTAGCAAAATATGGCGAAATGTAGTCCCTGCTGTTTTAGGGAGATGTACTGAAATAATCTCAACCATTAATTTATTCTATTAAGTTGGGCAATTGAAAAGCATGATAGCCGATCAATATTATGAAAGGCTTTTTTGAGAAGTTCCTTCCATTAACATCTCAGCATAAACTGTACCTTGATAGTGGGAGACCAACTTATCAAAGTTAGAGATCACCTCACTTAAATCATCACTAGTATGTTTAGCAATAACCTCTTTTGGCGTAAACGGTGGCACATCTAAAAACTGTATGACTTGATTTAAGACAGCATCACGATTAGATAATAAATCTTCGTAAGAGACTTCACAAATGGGTTGATTTAAGGTTTGAATAAATTCTTGCAGTTTCAAATCTACATCCTCAATCCATTTTAACGTTTGTTCAAAGCGTTTTAAAGGAATGGGATAAGCCGCTAAACCTTCTTGATGTTTATGATGATCTAAGTTATAGTAGCCTTTTGATTTCGATAAATCAATCGCTCTAATAGAAGAAATGGCTTGTTTGACTATGTTTAATCGTCTCATATAAATGATAGAGACATCATATTTTTCGAGAAGTGATTTAAATTCTTGCAGATTGACAACATCCCGTAACTTGATCCGAAATCCTATTACTTGAGGAGAAGCTTTAATTCTAGGATCGTTAAAGTTGAGTGGATCATCAAAGAGTTGACAAATCCAATTTTTTTGAGCTGTCCAACCTTCTGATTTTAACAGCGCTGGTTCTTCTCCTAAAAAAGAAATCTTTGGGCTTTGCTGCAATAAAGTGGCAAGATGTGTACTACCCGTTCTCCCCTCAAAAAGAATAATTGTATTTTTCATAGTTTATCCTTTAATTTTAATTAAAAGCTTGATCCCGAATTTTTAAAAACTTTTTAGGCAGGTTTTCTTCGAGTTTTGGATTCAGTTCCAAAGCCTGAGAAATAGCCAATGATGCTGCTGGAACTTCCACATCAACCGGATTCATTTGAATCCCTAAATATTCACCTAAACCTTTAAGATTGCCATCAATAAAATCTTCATATTTAAGGACAAAAAAATCTAAATCAGATGACATGATTTTTGCTATATCTTGATATTGCAGTTTAAAGCTTCTAATAATATTGCCCCCCTTGAGTTGATTTAAGCAATCAATAATTTCTAGAGTAGAGTGTTCCTTGGGGTGAGTAGTCTTTTGTTTAAGTAATTCTAAATAGTTTAAGGCAATGCGATCGCTAGAAAAGCCCGGTGTATTGTAGGGGGTATATAGCAGTAAACTAATCAATCGATCTAAAGGATGGCGAACAATTAAGACTTTCCGATCAAATTTTCCGGAGTATTCTGTAATCGCTTTCCAGTCTCTGACATCTAAATACTTAGCGATGAAATTCGGCTGTTCATAGTTAATCTTTTGGAGTGAAGCGGGTTCAAAGATAATCTCATGATTCGGTAGATATTGATGAATGGCATAGGTAATTGCAGTAGTTCCTGTTTTTGATGCGCCAAGTAACAGGATTTTCATTGTAAACTATCCTTCAAATAATTGATTGCACTTAATGTTACAATAACATAACTCAGAATTTATAGAGTATGTTATGTGTACTTTTCTGAAACCTTAAAAGCTTAAGTGGGATTCAGGCTGATTCTGATCTAGAATACAATAATTTGGGCGATCGCGCCTGACTTGCAGTACGGGCGCATGGCAATGCGCCCCTACGTGTTTAACTGCTCTCCCTGTCCCCCTTAAAAAGCTACGGCCTACACACCAGCCCTCTGATCGAGGAGTCAAGAGGGTTGATCCTCCCTAATCCTCCTGAACAAGGAGGGAACTGTTCCCGTAGCCTGTGCCTTGCACGTACCACTCCATCCCCCCTCGGTCCCCCTTTTTAAGGGGGGATCAAGGGGGGATGGGGGATGCGCGGGGGATCGAGCAGAACTTGGGCACTTCATTATCTACAACTGTGATTGATGACTACTCTACAGCCACCCCTAGCAGAAACCCGCGTTACCTTATCCCCTGTCCGTTGGGAAACTTTTGAACATCTGTTAACCGATTTAGGCAACCAACGAGGGACGCGCTTAGCTTACAGTCAGGGGGTTTTGGAGATTATGACTCCATTGGGAGAACATGAAAGTAATAACCGTTTAATTGATGACTTCATTCGGGCGATTGCGGATGAATTGGGGTTAAATCTCAAAAAAATGGGATCTTTAACCCTGAAGCGAGAAGGTATAAAAAAGGGTGCAGAACCCGATTCTTGTTATTATATCCAACAGGAACCGCAAGTTCGGGGTCAACAAAATATTAACTTAAACGTTGATCCACCACCGGACTTGGTGTTAGAAATTGATATCACTAGCGGATCACTCGATAAACTCCCGATTTATCAAGCCCTGGGTGTCCCTGAGGTATGGCGCTATGATGGCAGTGTTTTAACCGTATTTGTTTTGCAAACATCGGGAGATTATCAGTCGGTTTCCCAAAGCCAGGTGTTTCCAGGGTTGGATGTGAAGGCAATTCCTCAATTTATTCGCCAAAGCTTAACGGATGGAGAAACGGTAACGTTACGCAGATTTCGGCAATGGGTGCGGCAACAAGCTACAGAAGATTAAAAGAGAACCGGAAAAATTGTAAAGCTTCTGTAAAAAATTGCTGAATTGTTTAGTAGAATACTTTATGTTTTCTTTATAAATTTGGTATACTAGCGCCAAAATCTGAAAACTTACCCATGAGCACAAGGTTTTGGTAAAGTTAACACAACGGCAGGACAAAACCCCGAAACAGCATGAGATGACTCAATTCCATCAGGTTGCACGTTCAGCCGTAATGCAGCAAAATTGGAAGCAGGCGATCGCGGCTTACCAGCAAGCCATCCAGCAACACCCAAAAGAAGCGGTTTTGTATGTAGAGTTGGGGAATGTTTTATCCCAGTTAGAACGCTGGCAAGATGCAATCAATTGTTACCATCAAGCGATACAGTATCAGCCTAATATTGCTCAAGCTTACCACAATCTTGGGGATGCCTTAGCTCGCTTAGAACGGTGGTCTGAAGCGGTGAGTGCTTATTATCAGGCCATTGAGCGGCAGCCTCAATTTAGTTGGTCTTACAATAATTTAGGGGATGCTTTGTTACAGTTGGAACAGTGGCCAGAGGCAGTGGTGACCTATCGCAAAGCCATTCAACTCAATCCTGACTTTAGCTGGTCTCATCATAACCTGGGGAAAGCTTACTTGATGTTGCACCAGTGGGAAGAAGCGGCTACCGCCACAGAGAAAGCCTTACAGTTAAATTCAGACTCTGCTTGGTCTTACTATAATTTGGCAGAAAGTCGGTATCGTCAACAACAGTGGGATGAAGCGGTTGTGGCCTATCGTCAGGCATTGGAGTTACAGCCGGATTTACCCCAGGCTCAAGAACGATTAAACTACGCTTTACATCAACGGGTCAAGTCTAAGTTAGAGTTGGCGCAGTATCACTATTGGCAAGCGATTAAACAAGATCCCGATAATATTGAACTGTATCATAAAGCCTTAGAACTGCAACCGACAAATCCGGAATTGTATGCTGGGTTAGGGAAAGCCCTACAACATCATGGAGACTTTTGGGAAGCTATTACCGCTTATGAAAAAGCCATTGCTTTCAACCCTGGGGATGCAACGGTTTATTTGCAGTTGGCGGATGTATTCATCTTAGTAGGACAGGAAGAAAAAGCGTTAGAAAATCAATTTCAGGCTTTCACATTAGAACCCACTGTAGTCAATCCTGAAGAACACTTTACCTTAGGAAATCGGCTACAAGAAACCGGACAATTGGAACAAGCGGAAATTTGTTATCAGCGGGTGTTGAAATTTGACCCTAATTTCGTTGCTGCTTACAGATATTTAGGACAAATATATACCCAGCAACAACAATGGGAAAAAGCAATTGATTGTTATCAACAGGGTATTGCACGAGATCCGCAACAACCTGAATGTTATCAGGGTTTAGGGGAAATATACACTCAACAACAGCAATGGCAACAGGCACTTTCAGTCTGTCAAAAAGCGATTGAATTACAACCCAATTCTGGAGAGAGTTATCATTATTATGGGGATGCATTGTTAAACCTGGGGCGATGGTTAGAAGCGATAGATTGTTATCAGCATTCGATTGATTTAAACCCGGAGTTTACCTGGTCTTATTGGAATCTAGCCCTTGCCTATTCTAAACTGGGAAAATGGGGTAAAGTTTGGGATTGTTATCAATCCTTGGAACGAATTAAACCGGAGTTCTTACAAGCTCATCCTATTGAGGTGAAAACTTACGTTAAAATTGGGGATGATTTTATGGAACAAGAGGATTGGGATAATGCGATCGCGGTGTATCGCAGGGTTCATCAATTGCAGCCTCAAGGATTAGAAATTCGGCAAAAGTTAAGTCAGGCGTTGAAGAAACGGGCGGCATCAGACTGGGCAGAAGCTGAGAAAATTTTGTCAGAAAAAGGGTAGACATTGGAAATGTTATATTGTAAAGTATTGATTATTGTTTTATGTTCTATTAATCTGTTCTGCAAGGCGACTTAAAGGGGATAGAAGGTCAGATGGAAACAGTAGAAACATATCTGGAAAAAGGGGATGCTTTGCGTGCTGAGGGCAAATGGGAAGAGGCATTACAGTGTTATCAGAAAGTGATTGAGTTAGATCCAGAGAATTGGCTGGCGCATCATCATTTAGGGGATGCATTATTAAGCTTGGAAAAGTATGAAGAGGCAATTGATTATTATCAACGCTGTTTAAAAATTAATACAGACTTTGTTTGGAGTTACTATAATATTGGGGTGGCACTCAGTCACCTCAATGAGATGGAAGAAGCCTTTAATTGGCATGATAAAATAATAGAAGTCGATCCTGAGTTTTGGGACAGTAATCAACTTGACTTCAATACTCAACACCAGATGGGTGATTTTTGGTTTGAACAGCAGCAATGGGAACACGCAATCACTGCTTATCAGCGGGCAATTATATTAAATCCTAATTCTCATTGGTCTTATTGTAACTTGGGTCGAATTTTTAATGGTTTAGGCAAAACTGAAAAAGCAATTAATTGTTTTCAAAGAGCAATTGAAGTTGAACCAAACTTGGGGTTGGGATATTATTATTTAGGGGAAACTGAGTTAAAGCGAGAAAATTTAGATGAAGCGATCGCAGTGTATCGATTAGCTTATCAGCATCAGACAGAAATCCATCATGAGATTAGTTTAAAGCTAGGAGATGCTATCCGAAAACGGGTTAAGCGAGATGTGATAGAAGCACTCAGTTGTTACAATCAGGTTCTGTTAAAACAACCTAATAATACTGATGTTTATTTAAAAGCATTAGAATTGAAACCTGGGGATACAGAATTATGTATACAACTAGGAAACATTTTGGCTCAAAAGAATCAGCATGAACAAGCCAAAATTTATTATCAAATGGCTATTCGACAACCACAAACTATTGCAGTCTCTACTGAAAATATTGATGTTGAACAAGTAGACTCAGATGCAATATCTCAGGTAAAACCTGAACTGGCTCAGCAGTATTTTGAGTTAGGGAAGGCTAAGTTTGAAGCCAAGTTACGGGATGAAGCGGTCATTTGGTTTAGGATAGCGATTGATTTTAATCCCAATTTAGCCGAGGCACATTTCCAACTCGGTAATGTTTTATCAGAGTTGGGAAATCTTGATACTGCCATGACCTGTTATCATACCGCACTTGAATTGGAACCGGATAATTTCTGGTATTATAACGGTTTAGGAGATGGGTTTATCGGGCAATGTGAATATGATGAAGCGGCGAGATGTTATCGTCGTGCCATTGAACTATATCCTGAGTTTGAAGGATTTCATAATAACCTGAAAAAGGCAGAGTTTTTACAACGGTGGTGGCAGAGAATTACAACAAGAACTCAACAGTTATTAGAACCAGGAAATTCATCTAATTCTAATAGCAATAGTGAACGTCCCCTGAACATCTTAATGGTCACGCCTTATCCACCCTATCCACCGCAAACCGGGGGTGCTATTCGGATGTTTGAACAGATTAAATATTTAGGTAAACGCCATCATTTAACGGTGGTTTCAATGATTTTTAATCAGGAAGATTATCAGATCCAGGAAGACTTGAAAGACTATTGTGATTTTGCCATTATGGTGAACTTAGGTGTACCTCGTTATCCCCGAAAAGTGAATCAAAATAATCAGATTCATCGTTGGGAAGTCCGGAATATGTGGAAGGTGTTAGAACAACTCAGTCAAGTCTCTTTTGATGCCGTATTATTTGACTTTATTTTTTCCACTCCCTACCACAGTTTGTTTAAAAATCATGTGACAATATTAAACGAGCATAATATTGAGTCAAGGCTACTTTATCAACACGCGGAAAGTCAAGTGGCTGAGGATTTAAAAGCAAGGTCAGAAGCCATTGAAGCTTCAAGGGTGTTTCTAGATGCGGAACGAGAAGCCATACTATTACAAGAATATGAAAATCGTGTCTGGCCTCAGTTTACCCTAAGAGCAGTGGTGAGTGAAGAGGATAAACAAGACTTGGAAACTCGCTGTCCTCAGAGTCAAACCATTGTGGTTAAAAATGGGATTGATACACAAACCATTCAAATTGTCAATAATCAAACCGCAACGAAAGTATTGTACATGGGGACCATGTCCTATTATCCTAATGTAGATGCGGTGTTCTATTTTGTTGAGGAGATTTTACCCCATATCCGAGAACAAGGTGCAACCATTCCCTTCTGTATTGCGGGAAGAGATCCTTCTAATGAAGTCAAAGATTTAGCCAATTTACATTCTGAAGTGGAGGTCATTGCAAATCCAGAAAATATGAGTGATGTGGCAGAGGAAAGTTGTCTAACCGTGGTACCGTTACGCTTAGGAAGTGGAACAAGAATTAAGATTTTACACGCTATGGCAATGGGACTTCCGGTAATTTCAACCAGTAAAGGTTGTGAAGGCTTAGATGCCATTAATGGAGTCCATCTTTTGATTCGAGAGCATCCCAAAGATTTTGCAGAAGCGGTGATCAATGTCAGTTCTGATGTACAATTAAGGCAGAGGTTGAGGAAAAATGCTCGTCGATTAGTTGAGGAGGGGTATGATTGGGAAAGTATCTTTTCTGACTATGAGGAAAACCTGAGATATTTAGTGAAAGAATCGAGTTGAGTATGTTATAATATAAATGAAACTTTTTAGAAAAAAACACTCATTATTAAGCTAGATTTAAAGTTAATTTCATTCACAGATTAAGGTTTTGACTTTTAATGCAAGATTTACAGATAGGTCATCAACTTGAAAAAGATGGTAAACTGGATGAAGCGATTTCTTCTTATCGCACAGTCATTCAATCTCATCCCAATTCTGCGGAAGCTCATCATAGTCTGGGTAAGGCTTTAACTAAAAAAGGGTATTGGAAAGAAGCAATTAGTTCTTATCAAGAAGCTGTTAAATTAGATTCAAGTTTAATAACAGCTTGTAATGACCTGGGAAATTATCTGAAAAACTTAGGTCATACCGATAAAGCCATTGACCTCTATAAAAAAGTGGGGGAAACTCTCAACAGGGTAGATCAGCTGGATGACGCGATCGCCGTCTATCAAGAAGCCATTAAACTCAAGCTTGATCCCAAATGGTTTTATCTTTATATTGGAGATATTTATAATCGAAAAGAGGATCAGCAAGCCTCCATTGAAGCTTATCTCAAAGCCATTGAAATTGCACCTGAATTTTGGCAACCCCATGACCGTCTGTTAATTAAAGTTCAGCGACTCAAGCTCAAGCCTAAACTGCTGAAGCAATTAATTCCAGCTTACCGTCAGGTCATTCAAAAGAAAGCTGATTATTTACTGGCTTACTCTAATTTAGGTGATATTTTAACTAAATTAAATCGCTTAGATGAAGCCGTTGACTGTTATCAAGCTGCCAGCTATAGACAAAACTCACAACTCAAACCTGAATTTGTTGAGACGGCTTGGGACTCTACTAAAAAAGGAGACGTACCCAAGTTTATCATTATTGGTTCCATGCGGTGTGGAACAACTTCTCTCTATGAGTATTTAACCTATCATCCCCAGTTTGTCCCAGCGATTAAGAAAGAAGTTAAGTTCTTTAACTTTAACTATGAGTCAGGGAAAGAATGGTATTTGGCTCATTTTCCTTCTATTGCTGAAGGGTCAGGTTATATGACGGGAGAAGGAAGTCCAGACCATCTTTATTTTCCTAAAGTCGCCAAGAGAATTATTGAGTTATTCCCGGACATGAAACTCATTGTCATGTTAAGAAATCCGGTTGACCGTTCTATCTCTCAGTACTATCATTGGATAAAAGTAGGAGCCGAACATCGGTCTTTAGAAGATTCCATTGCATCTGATTTAGAGTTAGTTCAAGAAATGGCAAGTCCTTCTTTTGATGGAAAGATTAAACGAAAAGGGAAAGCAGGATGTTTATTAGAAAGTGTGTATGTCCATTTCCTAGAAAAATGGATGTCTGTCATTCCTAAAGAGCAATTTTTGATTTTGAAAAGTGAGGATTTTTATCAAGATACACCAAAAGTATTGAGTCAGGTTTTTGAGTTTGTCGGACTCCCAGAATATGAGTTACAGGAGTATAAAACCTATAATGCTGGTTCCTACTCTAAAATTGATGAATCAACTCGTCAGCGTTTAGTTGAATGTTTCCGTCCTCATAATCAAAGATTAGAGGAGTTTTTGGGAATGAATTTTGGGTGGGATGATAAATAAAGTTAAGGTTAAAAAAATTATCAATAAAAGATTTATACTATGATAGTCTCACACAAATATAAATTTATATTTATCCATATTGACAAATGTGCTGGAACCAGTATTACTCTAGCAATGGCTCCTCATTTAGGAGAAGAAGATTTAATACTAGGATGTACAAAAGATGGAGAAAAACGGTCTGTTGAAGGAAGAAAAGCAAAGAGTTTATGGAAACACGCAACTGCTCAACGTGCGAAAACAGTACTAGGTGATGATATTTGGAATAGCTACTTCAAATTTACCTTTGTTAGAAATCCTTGGGATATGGTCGTTTCAACTTACCATTGGTGGTTGAAAACATCCTGGAATGATGCCATGGGAAGAAGTAAGAAAATTAGAGAAATGAAAGATTTTAAAGAGTATGTTTTTTCTCCCTATGTTAGAGAGAAGAATTGTTTAGATTATATATCCGATGAAAATGGAGACATAATTGTTGATTTTATAGGTAGACATGAGAAATTAGAAGTAGATTTTTCTTATATTTGTGGGAAAGTGGGACTTCCAAATATAGAACTTCCGCATAAAAATCAATCTAAACATGAAAGCTATAATGATTACTACGATAAAGAGACTCGAAGAATAATCAGAGAAAGATTTGATAGAGATATAGATTATTTTCAATATAGATTTAAGGCTTTAAAAAATTGAGAAAAACATAGCATCAATAAGTCTATCCTATCATAAGGATAATTAACATAATGTCAGAAAAAAATGCAGAATTTTATTTAAACCAAGGAAATAAACATCGAAAAAATTCTAGAATTAGTAACGCTGTTCAATCCTATGTGAAAGCTATTCAACTAGATCCTAGTTTCGATAAACCTTATAAACGCTTGAAAAGTATCCAGAAGCTAAATGAAAAGCAGCGTAATATCATAGCAGATTGCTACACACAGGTTATAAAGAAGCAATCAGAACTACCTATTTGTGCTTATGTACAGCTAGGAGATATTTTAACCAAAAGGGGTAATTTTCAAGAAGCCATCAAGTACTATCAGCAATCAACAGAGGTACTTACACGAACTACTAGACCAGAATTCTATGATAAATATTGGAACAGTAATAAAGGAAGTAAACCAAATTTTATAATTATTGGTGCTGCTAAAGCTGGGACTACATCTCTATTCCAATATCTAATTCAGCATCCTCAAGTTTTATCTCCTATTAAGAAGGAAGTTGCTTTTTTTCATAATAACCAACGTTATTCAGCTGGAGTGAATTGGTATTTTTCTCATTTCCCGAGCATACCGGAAGAGTCAGGTTTCGTTACAGGTGAGGCTACTCCGAACTATTTAGTCAGTAATATACAATTTGAAGTTGCAAAGCTGTTACCAGAAGTAAAATTAGTCGCTATTTTACGAGATCCTGTTGAAAGAGCGATTTCTCATTATCATCACAGAGTTAAGCATCGTTGGGAAAATCGATCTTTGGAGGAAGCAATAACTGCTGAGTTAGTAGCGGTTAAAGATGAAGAATCTTTTTCTTCATCGATAGAACAGGCTTGTCATCAGGCTGGATCAGTTTACCTTTTGGGTGGATTGTACTATTATACAATCAAGAAATGGATGAGTGTTTTTCCCCCTGAACAGTTCTTGATTTTAGAGAACACACAGCTTTTAACACAACCCAATGATACAATGCAGAAAGTGTATAGCTTTCTAGGATTACCTGAATATAATATATCAGAATATAAGAAAAGAAATGTTGGATCTTACCAGAAAGAAGATATTAGCTTGATTGAGAATAAGCTATATCAGTTGTTTCAGAGTCATAATGAAAAGTTAGAAAGTTTTTTGAATATTAATTTTAACTGGAAAAAAATATAAAATGTCATATCAAGATAGAGACTTTAATATTGTTGACTATCAGTTGTGGTCGTTCAAAGATGAAGAAAGAGACAAGGTACATACATTGAGAGGACCTCAACCTTCTTCACTCATAAAAAAAGATTATTTTACCTGTTTGGGGCCAGCTACAACATTTGGTTGTTATACTGAGTTTCCTTACCCTTTAATATTGCAGAATCAGCTTTCATTACAGTGTTTAAATCTAGGTATTGCTGGTGCTGGAGCCAATCTCTATCTTCAGGAGGAAAATAGTTTATTAATAGATTTAGTCAATGATTCTAAATTTGTTATCATATTAGTTATGTCTGGTCGCTCTCATGCTAGCAGTGTATGTCAACCTCCGAAAGTCGGCAAGCTTACTGGGCCAAAAATCATGAAAAAGTATCAACGGCTCTATCAAGCAGATAAGACTTTGTTTGAAAAAGCTGTTAATCAGATGAGGAAAAGTTTTGTAAATGATTATATTCATCTTTCTGAAAAAATAAAGGTTCCTAAAATATTATTATACTTATCCACAAGAAACCCTAAGTTTGAAGATGATTTTAGTAAGAGCTTTCCTCGCGCTCATCGAGGATTTCCACATTTTGTAAATCAATCAACAATTCAGAATATACTTCCTTACTTTGACGAGTATGTAGAGTGTATTTCATCTAGAGGCTTCCCTCAGAAGTTAATAAGTCGGTTTACTGGAGAACCGACTACTAACAGCAAGGGAGAGAGTCAGAATGGCTATTATGCCTCACCAGAAATGCATCAAGATGCAGCTCAAATGCTGATAAAAATATGTCAAAAATACCTAGCTTAATCTTAAGCCAATTTTATTGACAATATATCTAATGTTTATTGAATTAAGGTATATCCAAAATATTCGACAACTTCCTTATGTCTTTCCAAAACAGAAGTGATTACTTTAATATCTGATTCCTCTAACTTACTAATTTGAGCATCATTCATATTTTGAAATGAAGAAACAGGATAGTCTTTTACCTTAATCTGAGCAGACAGATTACAATATTTTATCTCTTCCAATTCATCAGCAATTTTATTCATAATCTGAGATGTATGAGAGCAAAAATCTTCATAGGAAAATAACGTTATTATATTTAAGTTCTCAATATTTTTAATTTGATACTGACTTCTTACTACCCAATCCTCAGCTAATCTTTGAAATACTGATTTTCTATCTATATTATGACTAGATTTGTAGCCTCTGTAAAAAATGCTAGCACAATTTGCATAAGGATTTCGATTTGACACGATAAACTTTGCTGTAGGGAAAGCATTACTGATTTCATCAGCTCTAACTATATTAGGGGGAGATTTTTCTAAAACTAAGCTCACAGTTTCTACGAGTTGGTTAACCTTCTGAACTTTTTGTTTCCAGATTTTTTTTACCTCCTCCCAATCAACTTTCTTCTTCTGATTCCACCACTTTGCATCTTGCCAAGAACTTTCCACTAATCGTAGTCCTTCTCCTTTGGGGTGAAGAAGCATAGTATAAGGTGATGTATTTAATATCTTAATAATGGCTGTTGAACCACAACGGGGAGGAGATAACAGAAATAAGTATTGTATCTGATCCATATTACTCAATTAATTGAATTGATTTTGAATTTAAGTATTGATTGACTAGATGTTAAGCTGAAATTTTCACTGAATATTATACTATAAATCTATCATATTTTCTCAACTATTAAAATTCTCTCCATCATCTCCTTCCACTCTGCTAAATCACTCAACTCATCAGCATCAAAATCATAACCCAAACTCACAGAAAACTCTCGAAAATACTTAACCCACTCCGATACACATTCTACCGTTATTAAATCAGTATAATTCATCGACTTCTGCAAATACTCTGTCTGTTCCTTCCCATACCCTGTATTGTACAAATTCCACGCCGACCAAACACAAGACTCAAAAAACACCTGATTTTTCATATTTTGAACGGACTCCGGTAAATCTTGGGCAAACAAATTCTTTAACGCCCGTTCTAAATACTTCGCCTTTTCCGGGGTATGATGAACCATATGTTGACTGGGTTGACGACAATAAACCGTAACCTGAGGCAACCAAGCCGCTTGACACCCCATTAACGCTAAACGAAAGATCAAGTTGGCATCCTCAGCATAATGGTAGTTGGTATCAAAACCCCCCACCCATTCCAACCATTCCCGCCGAAACATCATCGTACTGGATAATAACGGACGCATCGACACCCAAGTTTCTAGGTTGAGTTGGGGATATTCCTGCCAAGGCTGGACTAAGGCTTGAAACCCACCGGTTTCATTCACCATCCGAAATCCACTTAAACACATCCCGGCTGAGCGTTCTTTGTCTAAAAGTCTCACTTGTGCTTCCAGCTTATCAGGAAAATACCAATCATCGGCATCCAGAAACGCAATTAATTTACCTCGCGCCATTTCAATGCCTCGGTTACGGGCGACAGATACCCCTTGATTATTCTGGAAATAGGAATAACGGATGCGATCGCGATAAGATTTTAACAGTTGTTGAGTGTAATCAGTGGAACCATCATCAACCACAATAATCTCATAGTCTGAGTAGGTCTGCTGCAATACACTATCTACAGCTTGCTGAACAAAATGAGCGCAGTTGTAAGTCGGAATAATCACACTAACGCGGGGTGTTGCAGGAGTGGCAAAACTGTCGGGTTGTCGGACAATCTTTTTAGCAAATTCAACCACTCTTTCAGCATATAAAGTAGGATTATGTTCTTGAGCTAAAACCTGTTGTCCTCGTTGACCAATTTCCTTAAATTTTGCTGGATTTGTGAGAAAGTTGCGTAACTGTTGCTGAATATCCTCTATTTCATGGTCATGACTCACAAACGCAACAGAATCTTCCGGTAAATCGGCATACCAACCAATGCGAGTCACCAAACTGGGTAAACCATGACTCCAAATTCGCATCTGACTGCCAGAGGCTTCTCCGCCTGTGGGATAGCGTAAATTAAACACTAAATCCGCATTTGCCAAAGCCTTATCTAAAACCGACTCCTCGACAAACCCATGCAGTGAGACAATGCTTTCCAGTCCAAACTGCTGAATTAGTTCTTGAATGTAGCTTTTGTCCCAAATTTGCCCATAAATATCTAAGCGAAAACGAGATTTTTCTCTCATTCCCCCCAAGGCTTCTAACACCGATTGAACCCGCCGATATAGCCCACCTAAGTAACCAAAAATAACTAAACGATAGGGGGAACCTTGAGGATGTTCTGCTGGATTAACCGTATGAATCGGCGTGCTGGGATAAGGTAAAGGAGAATATAAAACCGGACAACGACAACGTCTATCCTGGGAAAACTTTTCATAAGCTTCTTGGGTATGAACAATCACCCCTAAAGCATTTTCTACCGCAGCAAAAGCCAAAGGATAACGTTCAGAAATCGTACCCCAATCTAATTTCCGCTTAAAAAACTTTTGCAAATCTTGATTACAGGCTTCCCCATGACATTGCCGCATTAATTCGACATAAGCGGCTTGGTCTGCCCCAGGTTCTAAATACTGCTCATAAAAACAAGTGAGGAGATAGTGTAAATTGACATCATGGATGACCACAATTCCGGGAAACTGGCGACTCACCTGCCAAATCGAACCATGAAAATCGTTGTTATTCCCCATATTGTAAATATTGACATCCGCATCCTTTAAAGCTTCGATGGGTAAATCATTCGGGTCATACCAACGAACGGTTGCCTGTTGCTCTAACTCGGGTAACCAAACGTCTTTATCTGTCCATAAAGTTATTTCAGCCTGTTGCTGTAAATCCGTTAAAATACGACTGGTGTAGTGAGCAATATCTGTTCTTTCAGGCAGTAGGGGACAAAACCAATTAATTTTCATTGAGATGATATATTCTGAAAATCTTTGCAGTAGGAGAGCCGTTCATCATTATCAATATTATCAAACTTTATGAGCAGAGTTGTATCATCAATTGCTACAGCATTATTAATACGAGGACATTCCATAATTAAAAATCCAAAATTGGTTTGAAAAGTTAATTCAAAGGAGGTAGTTTACGAAATTCCTGAGTCTTCCACATTTGCAAAAGATCTTGCTGATATAGAGTTGCCCATTCAAGCACTAACTTTTGTGCACGATTTGGCAAATCTCCCTCAATCACTTCAAGCGACTCAATCCCCACCAGTGCAACATACTCACCATAAACCGCATGAAAATAAGGCACGCGCGATCGCGATCACTGTCACCTACAGTTAAGATTAGAACGGACATCTCTTGGAGAATTAATCGTGAACCCACCCAAGTAGCGGAGAACCCAGTTAAAGAAATAGCGGCTTAGCTGGTTAGAATGAAGTTTGCAGCGATCGCATAGCTTACCATTAGGTGTATTGCGATCGCGTACATTATAGGTGTATCCCTAACCCTAAAAACCCCTCCCAATTATGAGAAGCCGTCGGCAGTCAGTTTCAACCCCCTCCACAAGCTTTAGAGCAAGGGATTGAGGAGAATTAGAAAACCCTTCAATGAGGTCAACCTGTAGATGAAATGATTTCGACTCCTGTTCAGTAACGCACAAGCTTTTTTAAAGCAGTTCAGTTAACCGTATTAATGGTATTCGGTTATTACGACTAGACATTACGAACTGTATTTTATTCTCTTGTTACTAGACTATAATCGAAAATTGAAAAGACAAACAACCCCTCTAAGTCGTTTATGTCAAAACAATATTTAGCCCTATCCTCAGACATTTACAATGCCCTACTAACCGCCGCCCAGAAAAGTGGTTTATCCCCTGAAAACTGGATTGCTTCTCAGTTGATACTCCATCTCAATTCACCATCCATCACTCCTTTATCACAGAAATTGGAGAGGTTAATAGGTGCAATTAACAGCCAAGAACAACCCATTCACTCCCGCCGAAATACCCCATTTGGTGAAGCTGTAGCAGCTAAGCTAGAAAAACAAGGGTTAAGAAGACCGTGATATTGATTGATACTGGTCCTTTAATTGCACTTATTGATGCAGGACAGGGAGAAATTCATACTCGCTGCCTGGAAACCCAACGAAATATTCAAGGCAGTTTGTTCACGACTTGGCTGTGTATGACAAAGAAAACTTTCAATCTGCAACTGATCCTCAAAAGTGTGATACGCAAGTAGAGTTCGCGATCGCTCTCACCAAAAAATCCCCCCTAAATTGCGATAAAATAAAGATATTTAAACAACCTGAGGTGATGTCATGGATACTACCGTTCTCCTCGAATTTCCCACCTCCACCCTTCTCTACGTCACCGTTGAACAATTCGAGGCACTCGCCGCTGCTAACCGAGATTTAAGATTAGAACGGACATCCCTTGGAGAACTAATCGTGAACCCACCCACTGGCGGCGAATCCAGTCAAAGAAATTTCAGCTTAATCACCCAACTGGGAATTTGGCTGGCAGCCAACGAAAGCTTAGGAGAAGGCTTTGATTCTTCCGGAGGATTTATCCTCCCCAATGGTGCAATTCGTTCTCCTGATGCGTCCTGGGTGCGACGAGAACGCTGGGAAGCATTAACACCTCAACAACGGCGCGGCTTTGTCCCTTTGTGTCCCGACTTTGTTATGGAATTACGCTCTGCTAGTGATAGTCTTACTAAACTGCAAGAAAAAATGCAGGAATATCTCGAAAATGGTGCTCAACTGGGATGGCTAATTAATCCTCAGAATCAACAGGTGGAAATCTATCGTCCCCAACAAACCGTAGAAGTCCTAGACCATCCAACGGAATTATCTGGGGAGGATATATTACCTGGATTTATCTTAAACCTGCGGCGAATTTGGCGTTGAATTGAGTATCATAAACGTTGTACGCAAATGTAGTCAAATGTAGTCAAATGCCGTCAAATCTGTCATGAGTTTCTGTAGCAAACTTTGCTGGAAAATTCCGTTAAAACTTAGTGACTTCGCTCTCAAGTTTAATGGTACAATAAGCATCAAGAAAAATTGGGTGGAAACTCTGAGACTATTAGAGTAGCTAATAGGTTAAATGATTGCTCTGAAATTTAGCTGACCCATGAGATTAGTAGAAAGACA